>Ga0247611_10002915_pt1 | contig 26410 bp, 14 predicted proteins | sample 177DNAGHGhighgp2_FD_192422 | JGI IMG/M metagenome (GOLD analysis project Ga0247611, IMG submission 192422) | Sheep rumen microbial communities from Palmerston North, Manawatu-Wanganui, New Zealand - 1770 DNA GHGhigh gp2 | ecosystem: Host-associated > Mammals > Digestive system > Stomach > Rumen... | reverse complement strand
GGACACGTTCCTGCACAATCACCCTCATGGTTGCACTCGCAAGGAGTGTATTCAATTTCATTTGCGCGAGCGATGTCAAGCCTGATCTGCTTGAGCGTTTCGCAGATTTTCTTCCCGTTTTTCATCTAGTTAGTTGTTAGTGTTTACAAAAATGATTTTTCTGATTTAGAAAAGCAGACTGGATGCTGCAATCAAGCACTTTGGCTCCTCCTGTGCCAATGATCAAAGTATATTTTCATGATGATATATCCATATTGTGATGTTATTTGTCTTGTTGCGCTTGGTGCCCGCTAGCCAGTTATAGTCCTTGATCGACAACCTGTTCTTGACGAAGGGTGCCTATCTATTATTTGTGGTCCAAGAGTCGCCCTCAACGATTGGTGCCCTTACTCCTCGGACTTTTCAAACTTGTCTTTCATCGAAGAGAACAACTCATAATACACTCGCATGGCTTCAAGATCCTCAAACTTGCTGATACATGCCGGTGCACCATCAAGGTTGTAAATCTGGGCATACGGCGTGGAGAGCAAGAATGGAGAATGGGTCGCCATGATGATTTGGCTGTTATTGTTACGGGCCATGTACAGCAGCAAGTCGGACAACTTTATCTGCATCTCGGGCGAGAGGCTGTTTTCCGGCTCGTCCAATAGATACAAACCTTCTCTCTGTAACAGTTCCGACATATAAACGAAACTGTTTTCGCCATTAGACAGGCCTGGCTCCTCATTTCCCAGCTTATCCCTCAGGTATTTGGAAACGCTCTTTTTCCTAATTTCTACTGCATCACGGTATTGCCGCACATTCTCCCCGGTCTCTAAGTCAAGATGCCTGGCGAATTTGAAGTCATACCACCTTCCCTGATTGATGGCGCCGGCCTTGTCAGTGAGCATGCGGCTTTTCATCAACGCCTGTTCCTTGTTGACGCGATCCTGTAGTAACGTCTTAAAAATATCGTCACTGGTAATCACGCATGAAATGTCTCCAATATCATATCTGCCCGAGCGATGCCCGGTCAAGCTAAACTCTTCTCCCGTCCACCGCATGTCGGTCTCGTATGAACAACGATCGACATACGCGTCCATCAACTCACCAGAGTTATAGACGCTTTGCCTGGCAATGTGCAGTTTTTGGGAGATGACGTTCAGCACCGTCGATTTGCCGCTGCCGTTGCCTCCATACAGAATTGTTATGGGCTCAAAGTCCAGACGGAACAAACCCACGTCAGAGAGCACCTTGAATGGGTAAATGTTCGTGTGGTAAGTATTTCCCACAGCTTCTGCATAATACTTGTGCAGGAATTCTTCCTCCGTATATTTGGAGGGAAAAATAAAGTTCTTAAGATATATCATGCCATTGCTTTCTATAGAGGGTTGCAAAGTTAACAAAATTCTGCCTCAATCGCAAATGCATGCCAGGGAAATATAGTCTCCTTGAAGTCGTTTTGCCGAAAAGAAGGTGTACGCTACCAGACCTATCGTATAACATGGTATTGGGTACACCGTTCAACCTGGTATCGCAAGTTGCAAAATTATATTATTCAGCGACTTTGCGCTTGTAGATGATCTTTGCGCCGAAGTCAAGGATCCATCCTTGTCTCGCCATGAATGGAGCACCAATGAGGATTTCAATGGAGGGATATTTCCTGCCGGACTCATCGCATGCGTCCTCAGGAAGCGTAAGGATGTTGTGGGGCAGGACTTTGAAATAAGCACAGCATGAAAGTTCAGCAACGCTGTCATCTCCATTTAGCAATAACAGGGTAAACCAAACCATGGCATCCTCGGCATCTACTCGACCCTGAACTCCCATGATGGCATCCTTACCTTCCATGCGCTCACATTTGAACTCATAGTCCGTGAGTGCCTGGTTGGCAATCAGGTTGCTTGTGGCGCCAGTGTCAACGAGAGTGACCAGTTCTACGCCATTCTGCATGATGGGCACCACGGGAATCCCATAGATCTTCAGTCCGGCTTTCATCGGGAAGAAGAATGCGCAGTCCGATATGCTGAAATTGTCGGGAGTAATCTCAGATGAGTGTAAAGTGTAGTCGCTATTGTCTATCACTAAACGTTGTTGCTGCATGAACACGTTGCCCAAAATGCCGATGACAGTCATCCCTTTAACGGGAATTTGTAACGGTTCATTGCTCAAGCAGAAAGTCTCGTCAAACCGACTATCGCCTAATACGAAAGAGAACCGCACTTGCTTGGCAACCATAACCTCTTGCGAAATGGACGTGATTTGTTTGGTACCATTCTCAATTGTGGACAGAGGGCCGATGCTATCTGCTACATCTGGCGAAAGGATGTTCTCATTACTACCGGAGTCCAACAGCAGCAAGCCCGTTAGCCCCTGTCCATCCTTGCCAACATAGTTCACCTGAACAAAAGGCGCAACGTCGCCTTCCATCCTAACCAACTCCACCCTGATGTTGTTTTCGTCCTTCATAATCTATTCTTTTTTCGTTTAACGCCACAAAGGTATTGAGCATTTGCGAACGCTATGTTCGCAGTCCGTGATGCAGCCAAGTGCTTTGCATCCCACTCGTATTCATTAGTTACCCAACCCACAAGTCGGACACTCAAATATGCAGATCACTTCCTTTCCAGCAGGTTGGATGCCAAGCCGTCGGCGGTTTGGACGACTACGGAAAGGGGGCAGATCTCACGGGCCATTTGCAGGTTGCTCTTGATTTCGGGTGACTGGAACGGCAGATCCCAGGCATGCATGTGCCAGCGGATGGCCATAATTTCGTCATCGGTCAGTTTTAAGCCGGCACGTAACAGCATTATGACCGACTTCTCCCCGTGTCCAAGCGGAAAGTTGCTGTAATCCACATCATAGCTTTGCACAGGAACCCAAACCCCAAGTTTGTTCTTCTGCTTCTTAATTGCAGGTTTGTATATGTCCGCCTTGCAGGCGTCATGCAACAACGAGGCGATGACTACGCTTTCTATAGGTAACCGTTCGGAAAGTGATGAGTCCATCGTAATCATCATGTCACGCAACCCCATAGCCACCTTACATACATTAAGTGAATGATCAACCAGTCCACCGGGTTGATTCAGGTGGAAACGGCTGCTCGCCGGAGCCTCGAAGAACCCCAATTCATCCAGGTGTTGAATGGTACTTTCTATGCCATCACGAGCTGTCCCTCTCAATAACTCAATAAACCTTTCTCTATTATCCATAATGATTCATGTATTATCTGTTACAGCACAAAGGTAATCATGCACCACGAACTGTAAATTCGCAATGCTGAATAGATTAATCAAATCCACTTCTACTGCTTGATACTGAATGGAAGTAGAATGAACGGGTGTCGTCGGAATGTGCACCTTGACCACGTACAACAGCGGTACTATGACAGCGCTATAGACGGTACCACATGAGCGATCGTATCACGTTTTTTGAGTTTTCTTCAATTTTTCTTGGGTCAACCGCTACAGATCATTGCCTAAACTCTTGTGATTTTGAAAATCTTCCATTCTTGTCGATTGTGTGAAGTTGAAAAAACAGCTTCAGCAATAACATCACAATCATCTGTAATGTCATTCTCTCTTAACAGTTTTTTATGTACATAATGGTCTCCGATGAAACCAAAATCAGGCTTAGCGTCGTCGTCAAATTCCATGCTATAATCTTTGTATTTGACAGAAAGTCTCCCTTGAATGGTTTTTCTGAGGTTATCGGCTTTTGTCCCATCGATGGCTTTCTTTACTTCAAAGAATTTAATTCGTTTCTTATTATCTTTACCGTATTTCACCAAATAAGTGACTTCAAGCAAATCACCCACCGAAGGTCGTATATCGGTTTCGTCATATCGGACAATATCCGAAATCAATTTTGGGCCAAGAACAATATGAAATAGCTTCTTGGTTTCATTTACATCGTCAACAGCGACAACTCTATGTTTGAAATGTTCACAGGCTTCTTCCTTTGTAACATGTTCTGCGCTAATAGCCTTATAAAGTTTTGTGTCGTCTTTGCGCTTGGTCTCATAATACTTGAATGAAACAAAATCTCCATTCTTCAATTCCGTTTCTTTGAAATACAAGAAGGCAACGCGAAGCTCCGGAAAAAGAATATGAATTGTTTTCTTTTCTGTATTTATATAATCGATTACTCCATATTCAACCGGAAGTAACGACCAGGGTTGTAAATTCGTTTTGTTTGCTGTCAAAGGAACAACAGCCTTTTCTGTTATTGTCTTACGTCGCCATAATGGTGCGGATGGATCTGGCTTGACAACATTGTCAATTTTGCATCTGAATTTAAAAATATCACCAGGGTTGCCTTTTTTTAATACTGCAAAACGTTTTGTCTTAACCTGAAGAGTCAAGTCGTTGCCATTTGTGAAAGAACAATACTCAACTTCATTTGCTTTCCATTTCTCGGTGAGAACAAACTCATAAATATCATACTCGTTAAAAGCAAAATCCTCAGCTTTATCGATGAGTTCTGGAACACTCAACCCAGCATATGACTGCGATGTTCCATTCAAGCGCTCAGCCAATTGATTGTAGCGTTCAGGAATCGACCAGCCCTTTTTGCTCCTATGCGCGAGATAAGTCTCAAGCTCTTTTGATGCTTGATTGATATTTCCCACGTTAATCCAAGTTTCAGCAAGATGCAAATGAATATCACCAATAAAATCTTCATTTTTCTCAAGGTTCTTGGCTTTTAATAGCAAACCAATCTTCAAAGCATCGTCGTTTTGTACGCATGATGCCATTTCCGACCACACATAGAACTTATCACTCAACTCGACAATTAAACGTTTGTAGATCGAGAGAGCTGTTGAGAAATCATTTTGCCAAACGGCAATGGTGGCACTGTTGCGAATGCTCCATTCGTCATTTTGTACATGTTCCAACAGGTCGTCATAAAAGCTCTTCAGCCATACTATTTGATCGGTTATTGCGTCTTTATTTGGAACGGACTTAATGGAGTCAAAACATTTTTTTGCGACCATCACAGCTAATGGCTTGTACTCGGTTCCATCTTCTCCCTTCTCTCCTTTCCAGTCTAGGCTGCGCAGGTTGGCAATGTCCCATTTCATTACGAATGGAATAAACCGGCCTGATTCTTGTTCGGTCATAAACCGTGCAGCAATCTTTAAGATCTCAGAATGCCAATGCGATGAACCATATTGAGAATACTGTGTAACATAGTTATCAAAGGCTGTCCACAAAGCATCCAGTTGATTGTTTTTGTGCAAATCCATCAATCTCCAAAATATAGGTTGACGGAACAAGTCCAGCAGGCTCTCTTTGCTGATGTTGAAATAACCAAACTTCTCGCTAAGTTCATCAATATTAATATCACTATTCTTTTCAACCAGAATACGGCATATACGTGAGATGAAAGAAGGAATTTCATGGCCATCAGCATAACTGGGATGAAAGTCCTCATATCTGAGATTCTCAGGTCCCCACATCATAAAGAACTTATCGAACTTAAAATCATCGTTCTCTTTTGCAAAATTGAGCGCAAAGTTGAGAATCATTGAATGCAGCAGAGACGGGCGTTCGTTCTTCAGCAGCATGTAATCCCGTAAAAGAGTCCTGACTTGCACCGATGTCATTGATGCAGCCTGTGCTTTCATATAGCGGTAAACGATCCAGCCAAAATCTTCATGTAAAATAGTTTCCAATGACTCTCCTGCATGTCCAGCCAATTTGATGGCTTGATTATATGCGGACACAGCATCTGACTTCGATAGTTCAGAGAGCTGTTTCATCCTGTCTGAATTAGGCATCATCTGCCTGAGTAGATATGTGTATGCAGCAAGGCCAGCGCCATTGTCGTCCTTCATGGTTTTAACCAAGTCTCCCATTTCTGACAGACATGCCATAGCGCGCGTCCTATCGCCTTGCGGAAGATAGACATTCTTGCAATAATCTCGAAGGACCCAAAACAGAGACATCTCGGTCCACTCATCGCGTTCTAAAGCTATTTCAAGACGAGCCATATCGAGGGCGGCATCAAGTTCTCCATTCTTCCTTAATCTGGAAACATCTTTTACTGACATAATTTACTGCAATTTTTCTATAAGTTTTTGAAGTAGCACATCCTCTGTACCAAGGTCAGAAAACGGCATAGCTCTACTAATAACCCCTGTGCCTTTGAAGAAGAACTTGATATGTGAAAAATGTCCCGAAGTTTTGAGGTAATAAGCCACATGATATTGGGGCGTATGCTCTACGATATTTGTGATTATAATGTTTAAATCATCACATATTGAGGTCACATTGGAATAAAGTGCAGCAAGAGCATTGGTCGAAGGTTTGTACTCAATCTTGTACTCAACCGCTTCATCGCTTTTCAACATTTGGACAATCTTTTCAGAATCCGGTGTCATGGATTTGGGCTCATATGATGTGTACATTCCACTTCCATTGTAAATACAATCTACTATCAATTGAGAGCCATCAGGCGCAATAATGCAATAGCGATCTCGATATGGCATCTCATCTACCGAGGCTAACATATATCCATTGGCTTCTAAGGATTCCTTCGCGCTGAGACATTTGTATTTCTGCGCGATTGTTGCCGTAGGTTTAAGCCATTGTACATCTCCTATAGGAGCAAACGCTATCGCCTCTTTTTCCATCTTGGAACATTTCGTGATGGTTGAGAACGAAAGCTTGTCAAGTGGCTTAAAGTTTGGCATGTTGATGCCATAAAGCACATTCTGTGCACGCGTAGTGGCGGTATAATTCCAGCGTAAAGAGTCATCATTCAATCCAAGACGACCGCTATAATCAACGAAAACCGTTTTCCACTCACCACCCTGCGACTTGTGGCCGGTTATGGCATAGCCAAACTTGACCTGCACAGCATTGAAATATGGATCGCTTTTAATCGTCTCCTTGAATGCCTCCTCATTTGGCCTGAGACCAGGGTGGCGCATCCTCAGATTGATATACAATGCAATAGTTTCAACGTAGCCTAAAGCCCGATCGCTATTGTGGAGCAAATCATCTATGATTTTGCATTTTACAATTTCGCCTGAGTCTGTCATCAATTCCGCATCACGGAAATGCACTGTGACTTTTATCTGTTTTCTTTCAGATCCTTTGCCAATCCAAACAGGTGCAGATTGTGATTCAACTGTGGATGAAACATTCAAAACCCGTACCAAATCGCCATTGTATAATTCGATTCTCAGATCTGGATTCACATTGTTCTTTACTACCTGCAAGATATCATTCGGAACTACGTCATCGCAACCAGGAAAATAACGTCGACGAATAGCATCGTTATATTCTCGAACCATAGCATTGGAATATGCTACAATAATTGATTCCCCAATACTGGGCTGCGGTTGCAATTCACAGAACTTTTCAACAGCATCTTCGGGCGTGATATCCATAACTTCGCCTTGTTTTCGCTCAAATTCTAATGAAGTACGCTCTCCTCCATTAATCAAGTCACGAACAAGCATGGCATTCTTCAGGATGATGCTGTTTTCTCCCTGGCGAATGATATCGGTCAAGGTAAACGATTGAACCTTGATTCCCCGTTGGATGAAATACGATTCGTCCAAAGCGACCGAACGATTGTCTCCCACTGGGGGCAACTGAGCCGGATCGCCCACAAATATCACTTTTCCACCCATTTCAAGGTGGGCGTAGGTGATTAAGTCATCTATGAGAACATCTGTGCCAAAGTGCAGCATTTCTCCGGGTGTGGGATGCGAACCCACCATGGATGACTCATCAACAATTATGACACGTTTAGAAGGGTCTTCTCCCGGTTCCAACTTTCGCAAAGAGAACCAGAACTGCAGGTCATCAGCATCAGCGTTTTTCTCGCCTGCTTCTGCATTTTGATTCAGCAGGTTAGTTAAGATTACGTTCCCTTCATCATCATGGCGTACAACAAGCATCTTTTCATAAGAATAAATTGCTCGATGAATCGTTGATGCAGGGCAATCAGCCTTTTCGCTAAGAACTTTTGCTGCTCGACCTGTAGGCGCCATTAGCTGTGCCTGCTTGCCAAACTGGTTAATGAGTGGTAACAGGGCTTTAACCAGTGTCGTTTTACCGGTACCGGCATAACCCTTAAGTATAAAGACATCACTATCGCTGCCCAAGAAATCCTTGATTATATCAAACGCTACTTGCTGTGATGATGTTAGAGGTTGTTCCATAATTCTTGTCGGTTTATACTAACTTTTGCAGCAAAAACCATGCCAATACATATCGTTTCAAGCAATCGAAATTAATATAGGCAAAAAAGATGCAAAACTCATAACGTTACTTTTGCACGTTACAAACTTTGCATCTATGTAACCTATTCTCTGACGGAAAAACTATTTCGATTGATTAAACCGAAACTTCATAGTTCTTATTCTTCCTCGTGTTACTTCTTTCATTTCTATTGGAGGCAGGTATTGGCACCAGTACAAGACGTTCAACATATCATAAATAAGGCTTCGGATTAAATATGGAGATTTCCCACTAGCAACATCTGAATCCGTTTTCGTTCGATGTGAACCTGGATTCGTAATGGCTACACAGGAATGCATGCTTCTTCTTACGTAAATAGGAATTTCATCTTCCATATATTCTTCATCCATCATTCTGCTACACTCTGCCAAATTTGACCCATCGTGCTTGACCGAACAAACGCCATGTTGATAACAACGGGTCATGACATCTGACATTATCTTGCGAATATCGTTCAAAACAGAATTGTTTTGCCAATCCTGGTTTTCAAGAACAGATAGAATTCTTAATAAGTCATGTTGAGAATCAGGCCATAAATCAAAAACCGTTTGATATTTATGAATAATTCGGGTTTCAGGAAGATTATCTGCATTCTTCTTGAAATCTTCAATCAAGCGATCCTCGTCTTTATCCTTCTCATAATAATGGCCCTTATACATTTCTGCAAAGTTAGATGAAGAAGTCAGATCAGGCTGACCCGTAATAATGTAATAAGGAACGAATCTTTTGCTTTTTAGCTCATTTATCCTATTTACACTGAATGATAAGCCACTCAAATCTTCTACTTCAGAATCTTTGTTTCGCCGCCCTCTTGCATCAAGAATAACACCAGACCATTCCTCAAGATGTTCTTCAAAAATCTTCATGCCGTCTTCTGCATACTCACAAGGAACAACCTCAAATCCATGAATTTTTTCAAGAACGTCCTTAAAAGAGACAATTTCTTTCCATTTGTCGTCAATCCAAAGAACTTTGTATTTACTCATAATTCACTAAATATTGGGAGTTTAACAATTACGTTTGTATAGTTCTGACCAATAAAGGCACCAGACGATATGTCATAATCACCACCATAATGTTGAGACACACTCTTCACGACATATCCTCCTATCCCAGATCCATCAGAGTCTTTACTTTTTATACTCTTCAAGCCGTATCGTGTTTTGTCCATACCCTCAGGCAAAGGCTCCCCATTATTACTAAAATGGATGATGAAAAAATCGCCATCAATGGATAAAGAGATATGCAAAGCATAATCAGCTCTTTGGCCCTTGAACCCGTGCTTTATTGCATTGCCAACGACGTTTTCGACAAGTCTTATGAAATCTACTTTCCCGATATTGACAATAGCCTTTTTAATGCCGGCTTCTTTTAGGGCGGCTTCATCACGATGATACTCTATAACGTAGCGATCAGTCTTTCTAACTTGGCTTGAAAGTATGGCATCAATATCAACAGGTTCAGGCTCTGCGAAAATATCCTCATCAGCTATATGCTGAACTATTTCAGAAAGAGCATCTAAGGCTACTCTTTGCCTTGAGGAATACTCCTTCAGTTGAGAAGAGAATTCCCCAGAAAGCTGAAGAGCAAGGTGGTCAAGCAGTGAAAGCGTATTCCTTAACTGAGTCATTGGGGTTTTCATATCATGTTTGCGATTTCGAACCTCATTCAGGTAGTCAGTTTTTGTGCGTTCCAACTCTGCTTCTTTTTGTTTAAGCAGAGTTTCAAACCCCATAGCCTTAGCTTCTTCCCATAATTCTGCTCGTTCTATTTCAATCAATGCCCTTCTTTGGTCTTCAACACTCGGAAGAATAGAAAACTGTAGAAGTTGAACTGTATTGAAACCAAAACGATCTTTATAGCCCCCATCAGTCCTGCCAAAGATTTGACGTATAGAATCGGAACTTACCCTTTCAAACAAATACTCAAGATACTCCCTGTCGATACGTTTTTCATTTAGCTCACATTTTGCTAAACTCCAACCATTTATCATAATAGGATTATCTTTGGAAGCATCAACGGACAGCAAACTTAGTGAACGTGCAGCGTATGTGAGTAACAGAGTTGGCTCAGTTAACACTTCAACTCCATTTTCCCGGATCTCCTCCTCTTCGTCTTCAAACTCCTCTCTTTCTTGAAGATATGCTTTCGTTACGTCAATAATTTCACCAGAATAATCTAGAAGTTTGCCCTCCGTCATACGTGTATTGAAATTAGGATAAGTTAACTTAGCAATATCTTTCAATTCAACGAGTTGATAGCCTTCAGGTACATTAATCTGAATGAGATATCTTGAAGGTGTGAAAAGATAGCCGTTATTAGAGATTTGTTCAGTTGAGACTTCAATAATATCTGGGCACTGATTATTCTCTAAGGCCTCGATAATGCTTTTTGCGTCAAGGCGCATACGAGGAGTATCTTCTGCAGTGTAGTAATTTTGGGCATCAAATAACTTAATGGGATCGTTTTGGGAGCGACCTTTTCGCAAGCTTATGATTAAATTACCCATAAAGAAGCCAGCTCGTATCTTTGGTGGCAATAGAATCACCAAATCCAAGAGATTTAAATCTATTATTCTTTTGCGGATAGCGGCATATTGTTCAGCAAAGAGTAGTTCTCGTGCCAACACAAGAATAATCTGCCCATCATCAGTTATTGACGTAATCGATTTGTCCAGTATCCAGTTATTTATACCATAATAATGCATCGGATTATACTCCTCGCCTAAATCCTCTAAGGCAAGTTTTTGATCTGGGGTGCTAAGAACTACATCAAATTTTCCATCCAACCATTCCATGATGCTGTCAGCGCAATAAAAAATTGCACGCTCTTTGCCACAAAATGCAAGACGGAAGATAGAGATAGAAACAGCAAAACTGCTTGAATCTTGCCCAGAATAATTACATGAGGAAGGCAATGCCACGCCATAAGATGCGAACCCACCAAATGGGTTGTAAACATTTAATGACTCCTTTTTATGAACCAAGTAGTTTACAATAGATGTTACTTCATGAGGCTGTATATATTCGCCTTCCTTCTCTTGGAACACCCACTTAAAAATACGATCAGATAACTCACCGAACACATCGCCCGAAGTAAAATGATTTAAACAGAATGAGATGTATCTAAGAAATGTTGACTGATTAGTTAACGATAAATTATGATTAGAAAGAATGCGTTTGCTCTCTGCTCCAGCTGACGTCTTAGGAAAAGAAGCTAAAACATGAACACTACTACTATCATGCTCTGTTGGCTTAAATGAAAGAACCGCCGTCTGTTGATTTGGAACATCCCCTTCAACTAGCTCGAGAGACGTCTTTTGAATTAAATACAGAACTGCACATTCAAGTAATAATACTGAATGCATGGTTATATCTTGGGTCTCAAATTTGAATGAGCGAAACTCATTATATAGCTGAATTCGAATCTCTTTGAACTCAGCCAAAATATCATCATGTATCATCTGCCTATTCGTGTTCATCAAAATCATGTTGCAAAGATAGAATACCTAAACGAACTCTATGTTCGCATAAAATATTTCTTATCATTCATGTCTCAAAGAATGAATCTGATTACATAAACTCATTTTGGCTCAATATCAATTATATCATTGTTTAATAAAGTAATCCTAACTTTATCGTCTTTATTTAGCATTTTTATTTTACTCATTAACTTGTTGGGTACTTGTTTGTTCTTACCATTAAATGAGACAAATTTCGCACTTGGAAGAACCGAAGATATTACTCCTTCTATTCTGGTGGTTGTATCAGCTTCATTCACCTTTGTGTTGGATAAATCAGCTTTAATCGCATTAACTAGTTTTATGAGATTAAACCGAATGCTGTTGAAAGTGTTGGTCTGGAAAAACTTGTACAGGTAATTTGATTCGTCTTTTTCTGCTATAATTGTTGCACAACGATGCTCTCCTTCATTTCTCACTTTTCTTAATGTGCTGAGAATAATCTTTATTCCTATCTCTGATGGGAATAGCATATGGCTAATTGCATTTAACTTATTGACCACTGGAACGTCTCCTACGTTATTCTCAGTTCCTTTTCTATTAAATGGATACATTTCTGAAGAAGTCTGACTCTCAATGACAGAAAGAAGATTATTAATATCAGGATACTTTTTGTGAAAAAAATAGTTCACAATATTCTCAATCTGATAAAAAGCATTTACGCAGAAAATGTAGAACCTTTCGTTTTCGGGCTCAGTTAGGTTTAATGCTGCGTTCTCCATCCTCAAGTTGTCAATAATGAGCTGATCCCTTAGTCGTTGATTGTTGATGAACTCATATCTGATGCTCACGTTTGCTCTAATTTCTAGTGCGTCACGTATTGCTTTAATATCATCCGATAACTCAGGTGTATTAGATGCAACAGATGCGGAAATGTTTTTTCCAAACAATTCCCGCATTGCTTTTTTGAATTCATCATTTTGTGATGCTAGCAATCGAATCTTATTGATTGTCGCTCTAATTTTCTCGTCCATATTGTTACATATTTAGGAGTGAGTCTAGTTCATTATTTAGCTCATCGACATCAACTGGTGATGGAGGCTGCACATTAATCCTGTCAGAACGATGAATCAGCCAGAATGTTTTTCCGGTTGCATCCTGACAGTGAGATATCGATAACATTGCTTTGTTCGCCAAGTCATCATCATTTACAATCTTGTTGATAGAAGCGACAGCCGTCTTCTCTCCGAAAACGAATCTAGCGTAACGATGCGGCACTTCAACAGTTGAATCGCAATTGAGGTCCTCTTCGGTAGAAGAATGAACAAACACAATTTCTGTATTGTACTTCTTTTCAAAGTCTCTGAGAGTCCAAGTATCAATGTAAGTCACCTTCTGTTTTGTAGTTTTGTTTGGGTCACGAACTTGATCTGCCAACCTCTGGAACTTATCATGAAGCCTCTTGTAAACAGAGTCCTCATCACCTTTGACCATCTTTAAATATAACAGCTTGCCTTCAATCACGTTAAGAAGTTCCGGATTACCTTTCTTCACATGACCTTTTTCAGATTTGTATTTGGGTATGAATCTTGAAGATGCAGCAGTGTAGCCATATCTGTCCCATATGTAAAGAATGTTGCGAATATCACGGACATACTTTTGGGTAACATTCAGCTTATCACTAACAATAATGCCCGTTACCTCTTGGCGAGAACCTTTTTTCTGTAAACGGGTCTTTGCTTCGTTGATCCTAAAACCCTGGTCAGTAATGATGCGCTCCAGTTCCGTCCTGAACTCTCCACCTTCTTTGTACACATAGTGCATCGAGCTGAATGTGATGTCATCAGCATAACGGGAGTACTTCAAGCCAAAGTGCTTTGCAAGTCTTGCCAGAAGTCGATCCAGCTTGTCACAAATCATGTTGGTGATGATTGGTGAAGTGGGGGCTCCTTGGGGAAGCACATAATTGCTTCCGTCAGTATGGTCATCAGCCACTTTCATCGAGCAAAGGCCGGCAACAAGGATGGCGATAGGCTCATTGAATTTAAAAGGTTCTATCTGCAAGCGAGCACGAACACGGACACGGTAGATGCTGGGAAAGAAATCCTTCAAATCGATGTTGAACACATAGTTCTGTCCTTTGTGAATAGTCGCATTGGTGACAACGGAACGATTTTCAGTAAAGCCCATTGCATAATCTGAAGGGGTGTAGATAGACTTAAACATCTCATTAAGGCAGAATAGCATGAGTCTGTAAGTCTTGTTGCGTGGAGCGGTTATCTGTCGAAATCCTCCAGATTTCTTTTTAATCTTGAATTGCCTATAACGATGAAAGGTGTTATTGGGATTACTATAATAATTGAGTTGTTTCATCGTAAATGGACGGAACTGATCCTGCATGCCCAAATCCTCAAGCCAGGACATCTTTATCCTGTTGAGAAGTGAAAGAAGATCCTCTTTGGTCTTCATTTTTCCGGCAAGCTTTGCTATGTGTTTCCTATCCATTATGATATATAAAAAGCGGTCTTTGATGCCTGGTAATTGAGAAGTCTTTTCTTTAGAATACTTGATTAGTTTAAACACTTTATACATCAAATATAGAAAGAGTGATGAAGTGATGTGAAACATCAACGCTAGTTGATAGAAACAACGTACGAAGTACATCATAACACTACTAACATTGTTGATCCAAAATATCCCCGAGGGGAATTAAGGACATCTTGCGAATCTGCTAAATAAAGCAGGGGCTAGCGCCCACGCAAGACAAAGGTTCAAAATACCTTCTCAACTTCCAGACTTGTCAAAGACCGCTCGTTTTGTTTTTCTGTTGCAAATATACTATCCTTTTGCGAATTGTTTGTTCGGTATGAATGATTTTATCAGAGCAATTCTACTTTTTGTTAAAAAAGAATTTTAAGAACTCTATTCCCTTCTTTTGTTGATGCATATAATCATGAATGGCAAATAGGATCTCTGACAAATTCTCTGTTCGAGAGTCATTAATATCAATATCCTGTTTTATAAGTGTTGCCAGGTAATTGTAGCAAAGAGAATAACAGTGTTTATGAAAAGTCTCGTCACTTATGTTTGCACTCTTTTGCTGTATTAAGAGATTTTTTAATTTCCCACCAGCATAAAGCAAGACCAAATACTTACCTTCCCATATCACTGGGTTCTCGTCATCAGGCTCGCCATATATGGAAACATCCTCTTGATCCAAGATACCTTGAATCCCTTCAATATAACCTATTGATGATGCAGGGCATACATTAGCCAGCGACTCGTGATATATTTGAATGATTTTCTCAAATAAACGATCCCAATCGCCAAAAGAAGCAATTAGTCTCTCCACACCGCCTTTATTTAGCACTTGAAGTTTCGTTTTGTCAAAGTCAAGTATACTTACATCCCCCTTTTTAATAGTTGCGTAGAAGTATGTATTGAATCTGCTTCCCTTTTTCGTATTTATTTCGATTATAATATCTGTATCAGGGATGCTAGCCCTCATCGTCTTCTTCCATTGTTCATTATGAGAACGAAATAAAACATTAACCTTTTCATCATCAGTACGATGTTCTGTGAAAAGGCCTCTTTCTTTTGTATAGCACAAACAAATTGAATAAGACATAGTCGAAAAGTAAAATGATTAGTATTATTGGTAGTATAGTTTTTAATCAATATTCCAATACGCATCAGGTTCGCCCTCAAAGGCATCATTAATGACATCGTCACTAATGCCCATCACCTCCTGGGCATATGAACCGGCAAACTCGCCATAGTGAGTACCATAATCATCATCAACGTTACCTGCTGAAGATTCATGATTCACAGCTTGAACTTTTTGTGTATCATGCGAAAGAACTGGATTGAGGTCTTTGAAATACACTTCACTTTCAATCCCATCTTTGATGACTTTGGTTGAATTACGATGCCTCCCGTAAAACTTCCAAATGTCATCGTATTCTGCTGCTAAAACCTCTTCTCCCACCTCATTGATTATACCCCATTTGAGAGCGCCATTTGGATTTCGACTACTCTTCGAACTTACCTTAACCCGGGCCAACCCATATTCAAATTCATCTATTATCGAATATTCTCCAAAAGGTATAATAGTATCGCCATTGGGGTCAAGGAGAGCGAGAGCCCCATCGTAATCATAACCGTAAGCACGGCGAACAATAAAAGAGTTCGCCCCTATACGTATGCCACTATATTGCGGTTCAATTATGCATTCACCTTTTGCATTCATAATACCGTAATTATATCGGGTATAAACATCCGGATGGCGGTTTCTCCTTTCATATGCATAACTATGTCTAATGCCTACTTTAATTAAGTCTGTCTCCGAGTAAATGTCTCCGATATATGTATCATATTTCGGCTCAACAATACATTCTCCTTGACGATTGAAGAATCCAATCTTATTAAAAAGCATGAATGGTATCAATAATCTCTCATCAGACTGGAAATCATAAGATGAGTATTCTTTTAATACAATCGCATGGTCAAGTTTCAGTTTATCCATTTCCTTATTATTTTGTTTACCGTCGCAAAAGTATAGCCCCACAACGAACCCTATGTTCGCAAGTTGTCATAACTATCCGTCATTGCTTTAATCCGGCTGCGGATTGCCTTTTGGATATGCTCGGGCGAGAGGACGATCACATCGGGCCCAAAAGAGCAAAGCTCACGAATAAGCTCGTAGTTGAGAATACAATCGATACTATAGAACTTGCCTTTCTTTAAGGTAGGGTACTTGCTATGCAACTCAGCACTGCCATCTTCATTGATAACCTTTTGGCTTCCATGGAGAGGCTTGGTGTCGATGTATCCTCTTGCATCGTCGCTTGCCCAGAAAAAGATTTCATCGGTGTGCTTTTTTTCGTAGTAAGTGATTCCAATGATATCCTCATAACGCTCAGTTAAGTCTTCTGTGCATGGACGGTACCTCAATCCAGGCAGCGGATCGACCTTGATAATACGATCAAGGGCATAAGTCAGTATCTTACCATCAGAATCGGCTGCTCCAATTACATACCACCGGTTATTATACTGCTTCAGGAAATAAGGATGTAAATCTATTTCCTTCAGTTCATCTTCGCCAAAGGGGCAATATGTCAGATGTAAAGCCACCTTATTGGCAATATAAGAGAATAACATGCCCAGCAAATTGCTGTTTTTGAGATATGGGTTGTTGCTGAAATAGATAATCTTTTCGTGTTCGTTCACCCCAAGTTTGGATTTGAAATCCTCTAGCCACTCAAAGTTGTCGAGTCCATCAAACTGGCCGATGGTCTCAAGAACTTCACATAAAAGATTACGCTCCTCATTACTCAACTTCTTATTGAAGATGGAGAACGTGGGATCGGCATACCTGACGCATCGCTTCCCGGTTTCCGATTTGTAGCGCTCGATTTCAGCATATATGGGCTCATTCTCAAGATAGACAATATCTTTCTCAACACATCGGCGACTAACACCTTGAAATCCGTCTTTTGCCAGACGCTCCTCCAGAATTTTCGTTAAGTCTTCGATGCTATAATTATGATACCTGTCCGAGAGCAATTCGTCCAGAATCAGATATCGGTTGAATGCGTTCTTGTTACTTGGCATATCCTGTTAATTGAAGATTTCTAACTATTACTGTCCCGTCACGACCAACCATCATTAATCGTTTATTGTCATTGGAAAATGATACAGATGCAACGGACCGTGCTCGCATTGTGTCTGCAATACCCATTTCTGACAAATCATGATAGAAAATGATCTCATTTTGAGGGTCCTGGGAACTTCTAATACTAACCAAAGAAGATGGTTGATGCCCCCAGTTTAACCTGATTTTTCCATCCGGTTTCCTGTAACGCAAGTACCCTTGTCGGGAGCAAGCAAAATACTCTCCATCTGGACTAAATGTCAAGAAATTAAAGTGGTTTATACAAGAATTTTCTGATGTTGAGTCGGCATAACCTTTAGGAGAATCCGCAAAGAATGTTATTGGATTACTCGTATATGCAGCGACTGCACCTCTCTTGCTGAAGGCTGCAGTCCATACTGCGTAAGAATCGGTTTCTCTTACAACATCTTGTTTTGTCTCTAAATCGTAGATTAAGAATAATCCACCGTCATTCGAGCCATCGGGATACCTACCAGCTATAGCAACATACTTGGAATCATTTGAGAACGCAACATAATTCAAGAACCACAACGGATGTCCCAAGGAAATACGTGCTACCTCGGATTTATCATAGACGCGCCTAATTACGGCAATACCTCTAATATCGATAAACATCTTTGTAAACCAATATCGCCCAGCTCCGAATGTCGTTAATGCCTCAATAATATCTGCTTTGGATTTATCCTCATAAGCCGGCCATTTTTTCTTAAGCTGATTGGCAAAGAAGTCATAATAGTTGTTCAATAAATCTCTCCTGTTCTGCTCAATCAGAGATTTCCTTAAATCGTCATCGTTAGATTTGATTTCATAATCTTCTATCATCTGATCATATGCTTCTTCTGAGATTCTTTCATTTGTCAACAAATTATGGTACTCCGTGTACTTACTTAATTCTTTATCTGCATAGTATTTCCCATCAGGACTAACGAACTGGTATTCAGATAGCAAATCAAAATCAATAGGTTGACCGTCATGCGGGTTGATCAGAATGGCTTGGCTGGATTCTACAAATCTAATTAATGGACGAATGCCGTTAATGTGATTGATATATGAAAGGTTATCAAAGTCCATTGTTTCTCCACTTGCAAGATCTAACATAGTGGAGATATTCTTGTTCCGATACAGGATCTGTTGACCATTCTCGCTTAAGAGGACGTTCAAATACTGATTAGTCTCATATATATCTTCTAATATTTGCTTGCTTGTGAACCTTTTCCCGTCATACTGTTTGAGATATATCCCCTCACTTTCAATGGAGAGGCCATATTGAAGATTATCTGATAGATACAATGGACAGTTCTTTGCAACAACTCGAAGACCACCTTCAAAAATACGATAGTCACCAACACGAACAAATGCTCTTTGAGTCTTTATACGGCCTTGATACTCACCCAACATAATACCTCTATTTGTAAAGCATTTTTTGTCATTTTTGTCCTTGACAATTCCAAACTGCTCAAAAAATGAGAAATCCAGATCTCCTTGATACAACGCAGATTTGTCCCAGAATCCGTTATCACTTAATACTCGGATCTCACCCTCACTGTTCTGGAGAACAAATGTATCTTCATATCGATATACTTTTGCGTTATTAAAATAGCAGATATATTTGGGGTAAAAGCGTGGTACTACAATGGATTCGTCAGCATTGTAGAATAGGAAATAGTTCTGATTAATGAAAACCTTCCCTTGTTGATTCTTTAACTTGTATTCAATTTCAGAGCCTAATGCTCTCAAATGGCACGACTCGTCTTTGCTTGTGTGATTTCTATACAACCCTTTAGAAGAAGTAATTTCGGTTGTCTTCTCTGTATAGAATAGCTTAATCCCGCTGTCACCAGATTCTGCAGTGTCTGACCAATCACTAGGATAAAAATCAAATTCAGAGTAGATACAGCCGATGGTTGCTTCTGATAACTCAAAAGAATCAAAGTCAAACTTTTTGAATTGCTGATATTTTGACCATAAATTTAAGTATGACTTATCGTTTATTCGTGCTATGATGCCTCGGAACGGGATTGTACCCATTTTTCTGAAATCGTTTGCGTCATATACAAATAATTTTGAACGTTTATTTGACTTAAGAATAAAGAAATGATTGTGAATAAACGACACAAACTCTTCTGGAGTTTTTGTCACAAGTTTTTGTTCGATATTAGAGCATAGTGTGATGCTGAAGATAGAATCTGATAAATGGTAATACAGGGTTTGGCTTTCAGTGTCTATTGAATAATCGTCACACTCTAATCGATGCGTGATTTGTTGAGTATCGAGAGAATAGAGCACTAATATCTGTTTATCAGAACCATCTTCTTGCTCTTTCCAGCACACGACCTCTTTATTGGAATAGACTACATTGTTTATCCAAAGAACTGGGCGCTGCTCTTCCAAGGAATACAAAGTTATTTCTTCCTGATCCTTATTGCTAAGAAATACATAATCTTCGGATATGGATTCAATAGAGTCGGGAGAAATAGCCTCAACATATGCTTCCTCAGTATTTCTATTGTAGAAGTATGTTCTATCATGCATGACGACAAATCCCCAGGGACAGTCATCAAAGATAAAAGCATTCTTGAATTTGTTTCCTCCATACTTATAGCCATCTTCGACAACGAATTCTCTTTGCGTTCCATCATCAAATTTGATAATGAAATCGCCGGCATGCGGCATCATCAGTTCATATGGTTCATTGGGAGCAACTACACCATCACATATTTGATTACCGGCTATATCATCAACTGAGTAACTTACCGAATTCGCTCCTTTGACACGAATCCGAAATTTGGTGTTTAGATATCCTTTGTATGGGTGAATTGAAGCTGCCATAATTGTTTTTATTTTAGTTTGGTGTCGCAAATTTCTTACAAGGGTGCGAATCCTATGTTCGCAAGCTGTGCCTTTATATAGTACAAACCATTTGTTTTCTCTTTTATGGATCTCTACGTCACTGCATCTGAACGATTACATTGATTCGCGGTTATTGTTTCGGTACAAAGGTAATCAATAATCTTAACAATGTATAGAAAACTACAACGTTGCAAAGAAAAATCATATTGATTGACGAATAATCTAAGCAACGTTGCAGCTGAAGAGTGATTTATAGTTTTTTAATCTCATCCAACGACAAACCTGTGAGTTGCATTATTTGCTCATCGGATAATCCCATAATTTTGGCATTTCTGCCTATTTCCTTGGCTTTTTCTTTTGCTGCGTTTTGTTCTTTTGATAGATTGCTCGATTCTTTACCCAAACTCGTCATTTGCTGTTGAACATTTTCAGTGTCAAACGATAATGGTTTTACTGAAGTAAATATTTGTTTTTCATTGCCTCTAACTTTCTCATTAATATCCGGATAACGGCTAGGGAGGTAATCCTTTGTCATTGAGATGCCGAATCTTTTCTGCATTGCCTCAAACTGTTTTTGCTTCCCAAAAGAGAAGTGAAGAAGAGCGCGACGCTGAAGATAATCTTTTAGCTTAGACATCCTAATTACCTCACTCAATTTTGTGTATTTTTTCGCTATTTCGGGGTGGTCCAGTAAGGCCTCCCAGATAAATGCAAGAAACTTAACCGATGACTCATTAAAACCAATTATACCACTAGTTATTTCCTCTAAAGCTTTCTCAGATGAAACAATAATGACTTTAACCAAATCCTTGGCAAGCGTAAGCGTCTTAAAATCATCTCTTCTGATATGATAATGATGAATCAATTTGGCTGACAACAATGATTTCTCAAAATTATATTCATCTTCTTGGAAAGATGCTACTATGAATGAAGCTGCATCTTCTCTTGTAAAACCATTGATTACATCCGAGATATCCAAGTTGGCATATCTAAGCGATGCTCTGAAACCATTATAAGTCGCTCTTTGCAGTATGTATGAATCTAGATAATCAAGGAAGGCGATACGTCCCTCAATCCAAGATCTAATTATCTCATACTTCTTCTTCGAAGAACATTTCTTATAGAAACTGAGACTATTAGAGTAGTCCGGCATAGTACCTGAATAAGGTGCACATATCTCATAGGCCCTAAACAGAGATTTGATGTCATCAATTTGACTTTTCTTGATCGTTTTGAGCGAATTAACAGAAGATATGATGAATTCGCGGAGATGCTTTTTAATTAAATCAACAACATCATCAGAGATGTTTGCGTATTCGGTAAAGTATTTATTGCGTTTTGTTGTATTGCGAAAATCCTCTTTGAAAAACACATCTCGTTTGAATATATGTACAATGGTACTACGGTATTTTTCAGCCCGTGGCAGATTGTAAAATACACCAAAAAGAATTTCCAAAAAGCATGTAGCTTGAGCTTTATCGTAATTCTCCTCTCTAATTATTCGCTCACAGAGTGCCTCTAAAGCAGAATTTGCATTTGCTTCAGTCAATAACACTTTATTGCCCTCTATATCTTGCAAGTCTGAGACGAAGTATTTCCAGTACGGATGATTGCTCGAATCTATACCGTTCAAAGTAAAAATCTTATCAAAAGTCTCTTTGGGTAATACTAATCTTGAGGTGCCTTTTGCGACTTTGTCTGCAAGGTATTCAAATTTATCTACAGTAAAGCCCTTTAAAACGACATTATCTATAAACTTATAGTGGTCAATACTATAAAGGCGTTGCCATTTCATACGAATATCTTTCGGATAAGGGTAACCGAGCGCATCTTCATAATTAGAGTTTACAAGAGCTGCGAACACGATGTTTTGGGCTTCATCAGTAAGCATAGCAGCAAGACGTTTTTCTGAATAATTCTTCAAAATCTCGTCTGTTTCGCCTAACAGATTCATCCATTCGATCTTTTCAGAAATCGAACCACATGTCAATTTCTTGGCCTTATAATAATCCTTATGGGATGGTTTATCTGTATGGTGCTCCCACAATTTAATGGATATTTCATAATCTGTTTTATCAGGTGTTTCTTTCCCTTTATTAATAAACTCTGCTCTTGTGAAATGGAGTTGTGCGCGTAAATCTGCCATGCCATTTTCATAAAATTCATAATACTTTGACAGATAATCAAATTTATTAAGTAACTCTTCAGTGATAGAAATAGTTTTAATTCTAACAAATTCTTGCTTTAGTTTTCCCAAGATTACATTCCATAAATCAACATTTGTGCCATCTGCAATATTGGATTGGAATGCAGTTTCGTTGTCAAGCCATCTTTTAATGAATCCTTCGCAATCTATCTTATTTATCATGAATAGGCATATTGTTTGATAGGCCTCCTCTTTGTGTGTGAGAATGGCTAAATTCTGTAATGCATCGTTTAATTCAATCCAGCATTTACCTTCCCAGAATGATTCTATGGCCTCTTGGCTCTTATTTAATTTCAAGAATCTTCTACCCGACTCACTATAGTTATGGTCGTATCTGCACAAGTACGCTTCGCAAAGCCTTGCCTTATCATTATATTTCGCTTCCTTAAAAGCGCTTCTGGCTCGATCCATAATGTCGCGATTTCCATCATCTAGAGCTTTTCGGAAGAGTGTTTCTGCATACTCTTTGGGACTGTAGTTCTTTTCAAGGCGAAGAGCATATTCTGTAATATCACCTAAACTCACTTTACCCAAATCTGGGATATATTTGTCATTGCCTATCGATTGATGGATAAACTTTTCCCATAATTCCTTGTCGATAAAGTATCTCCAGAATTTTTCGTAACTCTCATTGGTGTCAACAATGAATAAAACCTGTTTTGCACGAGATAAGGCAATGTAAAGTTTTGTGAGGAAATGTGATAGTTTGTATTTGTCTGATTCTTCGAGCACTTTGCCATTAATAACCATATCTTCAAAAAGAAACATTGCGGGGTCACTGCTAAATTTGTACAAAATAGCTGCTTTGAATTCTAACCCTTTGGCTGTTATGGCAGTATACAATCTACTATTGTCTACATCGTTTTCAATTCCTAAGGCCACTTTACGTTCTTTCGTATAGTTTGAGCGTGTTTTTTCTGGATCAGTTTTTTCTTTTTGTTTATTGGGAAATACAGGCTGCCCATCTGTTGTTTCTTCATTCTCCATTTCATATTCACCTTCATCGGCGGTTATAATAATTGCTTTTTGAAGTCCTTCTGCGATTCTGTCTTTATGTTTGTCTATAGAGAAAAAAGCCACATATCTCAGCCCATCATTGTCTTGAAGCGAATCACCTTCACTATCCCAGGCCTTCTGCAAAGAAAGTTTTTGTTTTTCGCCCATCAAAAATTGATGCCGTATATATTGGATTGTGTTGGCGAATTTAACGATACCCTCCCTTGATCGGTAATTCGTTTTAAGTGGTTTTGCATCCATTCCACTAAATTTTCCCAAAGCCTCTTTAAACGAATTTGTGAATATTTCCTGTGTGCTACCCCAGCGGAATCCGGTAGGGTTAATTGTCTGATTAGGATCGCCAGCAAAAGCAATTGGGATTTTTTCATCCTCTTCACATTGACTTAAGTCATACTTGGAGTGAACAGATAAGCGCAATATGAGGTCGGTTTCAAGTTTTGTGAAATCTTGAGCTTCATCACAGAAAACAACAGCAAACTTATGGAAATGCATTGAGGCATCTCTTTTCATCATTGCATATCTTACAAGATCAAGGTCATCCCAACCTTCACCGTTGTCATAGTACTTTTTATACCAACTTTCCCAAATTCTAAAAATATGACGGTAATCATCTATAGTAACTGTGCGATCTTTCTCTGACAGAGTCTCATCGGCATAATCTTCTGGTGAAAATGGTCTCTCACAGTTTTTGCCTTTAATGTAAGTCCGAATAACCGACCAAACAATATCTGACGAGTATCTCTTTTTTTCGGGCAACTGACAGGAGTCATATTTTTTCTTGAAATCCTGGTAATCAATATACTTATCTTGAGAAAACAACTCATATTCAGTGCTGTCAAGAAATTCTCTCTTTATAAACTCTTGGAATGGTTGAAAGCAATTGTTAAAAGCCAATTCGCGGCTCTTGTCTATGAATTCGAAATTGTATGAAGGATGATGTTGAAGTATAGACTTTACAATGCTTTGTGCATTGGACACCAATTTCTTTGAATAACTCAGAAACAAGAGATTATGCTCAGGGTGTTTATGCGACACATAATCATAAATATGTGCAAATAAATAATATAAAATAGTTGACTTCCCACTTCCAGCTAATCCGCTTACATAAAAAGGGTATTCGATATTTTGAAGGATTGATAATTCTTCATTGGACAGCGCTAAATTGGCTTGATTATCTTCTTCCACAGCTAGCCATGTCTCATAGTCAATGACAATAAAAGCAGGATAGCATTTTGAGGATTTGTATCTTAAAGTTTTTATGTCTTCACAATTATAATTTAGTCCCACAAGCGTTTCCACGTTTGTTTCTTTTGATAATTGGAGCAAGTAGAAAGCACTTGTAGAACTACCCCCAGCTTCAATACGGAAAACGATATCGTATCCATTTGCAAATAGATGAAAAAAACCATACTGGTCTGGCTGTGGTATTTTCCCATTGTTTACAATCACATTAGATAGTGAGTCAAATATGCCTTGTTTATAACGATCTTCCAATTCATTATAACTATCAATCCACTCAGGGAGCTCAAAAACAAGAACTTCTCTATTTTGTTCAAAGCGTCTGGGGCGTTCCTCATATTTTCGAAACTCTTCCGGCAATGGCTCTCTCGTGTCTACTACAGTTAGTTCTTCAAATAAAATATCCAATTCATTAAGTTCACTTTCAGAATACTGATGTCTTTCGATCCAACTTTTCCGTTTTGCCGTATTGAGCTTTCGTAAATATTCATCGTGTAGATAGACTTTTCTTAACACATAAATACATACGTCATCTCGTTTCTCTTTGAACCACAGGTAGCGTGGCCCGCTTTTTGTTTGATCAGACTCTTTAAACAGATTATCACAAAGAAATTCTACATCATTGCTACCTTCAAGAGGCTTCGGGTCATTGAGATGCTTTTTAATTGACTTCTTTACTCGGGCATCTTGAGGGAAGTTCTTGTTGAGGTCACGCTCAACGTCTGCTGTAACTAAGTATCTATAAATCATAATCGTTCACTTTTGACTTGATTATTAATTATTTAATAACTATTGGTCTACATACGTACAAATTAGTTGATACATATTTTAGGCAAAAATAAAACACAAAGAATAAATACGATATCAAAACAGCAACGTTGAAATGATTACAGCTAGTATTCTAACTTTTTTTCTGCAACGTTGCTGTCACGACTTATCAGAGTCATGATTCATCGATTGATCGGTCAGAATACTCGTTGAGGCAACCAAGGCTTCGTTGGCGAACTAATACCTTGTTTCTATCAAGTCTTATTATATACGCGTTACCACAGCGTTCGGGTTTGTATTGGTCTGCGAACGTTAGGTCTGGAACGCCATTGGTAATCTTACTTTTTATATGAGATATGACCGATTTGATACCTTTGTCAACACCAATTGGCATTCCTGGTTTTTTGCCATAACTCCTTTTTGCAATAGCAAAATAAGTGTCGTATTCTTTTGGTGTTAGATCAATGTTTTTTTCATATCCTCCATCAAATTGAAAAGCAACTTGATACCTGCCGTTCTTCATGTTTTGTCCTAGGAACACCAAATTGGGTGCCACCGGCGGTGGAGCAATAAGGAAATCAAATAAGGCCTTGTAAAAGCCAAAATATTTGAATTGTCCACTACCTCCATACGAGATGGTTTGCCTGACGCTTACTCGGCTCTGATAATAGCCTAATAAACCTTCTACCAAAGATAAAATGTCAGTTGTAATTGGAATGCACAAGAATTCAGTATAATATTGTACTGGTCCAGCTGCTGAGCAGTAAGGGACTACCGATGTGCCAATATTAATTAATAATGAAGGCATAATATTATGTGGAGTCTGAACTTGAAGTCTCTCGTATAACACATTGCGAAAAAATTCAACGGTCGTCATTTTGCAAAGTCGCTCATATACGCTGTTAATGAATTTCTGCTCAAGATTTGGTGCCATATAACTGATGACATCAAGAACATAT
>Ga0247611_10002914_pt1 | contig 26418 bp, 21 predicted proteins | sample 177DNAGHGhighgp2_FD_192422 | JGI IMG/M metagenome (GOLD analysis project Ga0247611, IMG submission 192422) | Sheep rumen microbial communities from Palmerston North, Manawatu-Wanganui, New Zealand - 1770 DNA GHGhigh gp2 | ecosystem: Host-associated > Mammals > Digestive system > Stomach > Rumen... | reverse complement strand
CCAAGAAGTAAACAGGGTAAAATAAAAATGACCCCACCAGTCAGGACTTTAGAGGGGTCAAAATAAAAAAGTTTTCGGGGGTCAACATCGCTTTGCCCTCGGGGGTCAAACACGCTCGGCTTTTCCACCTCCCGACCTCCCCAAAGGGGAGAAGGGCCTGGCGGGCTGAACGGTGTTGGAATGAGAATTGGAATGTGAGTTGGAATGTTGCATGATGATTGGTTTTTAGTGAAACATGTTTGATGATGCAAAGGTACAAATAATAGTTGAAATTGCCAAAGAAAAGTGCAGATATTTTGGTATATTGTGGAATAACGTTGAATAACGTTGAACAACATGTTTCAGAAGATTTTAATACTTGTGTAATTAAAAATAAATGATTAATTTTGCAGTGTCTTTCAGAGAGTGAAGAATTAAAGTGAAGAGTGAAGAGTGAAGAGTGAAGAATTTCCTACCGGGGCCCAAAGGAGGATTCTGAAAACGGAGCTCAAGTAATTCGTCTGAAACGGAACTCAAGTAATTCGTCTGAAGACAAAGAGAGAAAAGTAAAGCTTATGTTTAACTAAAAAAGAAAGGAACAAAAAAATGGCAAGAAGTGAAATTCCTATGGTGATCAACCTGCGTCAGAACAAGAACGACGAGAGCACCGCGTATGGAAAGTATTTCGCAGAGGTGGACTCGAAGGAACCTCTTAAACTGAAGGGCTTTGCAGCCCACATGACGAGCCACGGCAAGATCGCCGACTACCAGATGTGCGTGCTGGTGCTGGGGCAGGTGGTGGACTGCATGAAGGAGCTGCTGACGCAAGGACAGCCCGTGAAGCTGGATGGCTTCGGAACGTTCTCTCCCGCAGTGGACGGTCAGAAGCTGGGCAAGGCGAACCTCGCAGAGGCGGTGGCCGGTGGCCCCGATGCGATGATCAACGGCATCCGCATCAACTTCAACCCGGAGAACACGAAGGGCGAGAAGCTCACCTCAAGGGCGCTGAAGGAGGACTGCATCTTCACCTTCGGGTATCTCGTGGAGAGCGAGAAGCGAACTGTGGGTGGCAAGGAGAAGCGATTCCAGAAGAAGACTCCGCTGACCTACGTGCTGGCTCCTACGGCGGATAACTCTGGCGACGGAGGCAATGGCAACGGGTAATGGCTCACGGAGAGTAGGTTTTTATGTCACACAGATGACACAGATTCACACAGATTATTTAATCAAGAATTGAAAGAATTAAAGAATTATTGTCGTCGCAAGCAACGAATGGCTCAGAAGAAGAAAACAAAGGAGGGATTATTGATCAAGAATTAATAGAATTAGAGAATTGTTGTCGTCGCAAGCGACGAATGGCTCAGAGAAAGGAATTCTCTAATTCTTGATAAAAAAGAAAATCCGTGAGAATCTGTGGAATCTGTGTGACAAAGAACTTTTATGCGGGAGACAATTCTCAAATTCATTGCGAAGCAAAAATTCTTATCATTGCAGAAAAATTCTCTAATTCTCAAATTCTTGATAAAAAGAAAATCTGTGAGAATCTGTGAAATCTGTGTGACAAAAAAAGAAAGGAGGAGATTATGAAGAAACAAAGGATCATCGAGCTGGCGGTGAAGGTTCTAGTAGCCGCACTCACGGCATTCCTGACGGCGATTAGCACGACCTCGTGCATGGGGCACGGACCGTTCTAAAGGTGAAAAGGTGAAGAGGAAAAGAGGACTGGCAGCACAGGCTGTCGGCCCTCTTAATTATAAAAATGTGCGGGAGTCATTCGAAAGAGAGTGATTTAACTCTATTTTAAAGAGAATTGTGCGTTTTTAAAGAGAATTGTGCGTTTTTAAAGAGAATTGTGCGTTTTTAAAGAGAATTGTGCGTTAATTCGAAAAAAGTTTGTAACTTTGCGGGCGGAATATAACAAAACCCTATAAATAACAAAAAACAATGAAGAATATCAGTCTTGACATCACAAAGGCTGCCTGCTTCCTTGAGGCTGGCGCAGTAGAGGCTTTCGAGCCCAAAGTTAAGGCCGCCCAGCAGGCTCTGGAGGACGGCACATGCCCCGGTAACGACTTTCTCGGATGGTTACACCTGCCATCAAGTATCACCCCTCAGTTCCTCGACGAGCTCCAGGCATGTGCCAACGTGCTCCGCGAGAACTGCGAGGCCATCGTTGTGGCCGGCATCGGCGGAAGCTACCTGGGTGCCCGTGCCGTGATTGAAGCCCTCAGCAACTCGTTTGCATGGCTCGTCGCTGACAAGAAGAACCCCACCATCCTCTTCGCAGGCAACAATATCGGCGAGGACTATCTCTTCGAGCTCACCGAGTACCTGAAGGACAAGAAGTTCGGCGTGATCAACATCTCGAAGAGCGGAACCACCACCGAGACGGCCCTCACCTTCCGTCTGCTGAAGAAGCAGTGCGAGGCCCAGCGCGGCAAGGAAGAGGCCAAGAAGGTGATCGTGGCCATCACTGATGCCAAGCGCGGTGCGGCCCGTAGTTGTGCCGACAAGGAAGGCTACACCTCTTTTATTATTCCTGACAACGTAGGCGGACGCTTCTCAGTGCTCACGCCAGTAGGTCTGCTGCCCATTGCCTGTGCCGGATTCGACATCAGGGAGCTCGTGGCAGGTGCCCAGGATATGGAGAAGGCCTGCGGCAAGGACGTTCCCTTCGCAGAGAACCCAGCTGCCCAGTATGCCGCCGTGCGTAACGGCCTCTACCAGAACGGCAAGAAGATTGAGATCATGGTGAACTTCCAGCCGAAGCTCCACTTCATGAGTGAGTGGTGGAAGCAGCTCTATGGCGAGTCGGAGGGTAAGGACAAGAAGGGTATCTTCCCTGCCAGCGTCGACTTCACCACCGACCTGCACTCCATGGGACAGTGGATCCAGGACGGCGAGCGCACCATCTTCGAGACGGTGATCAGCGTGGAGGAGCCTGAAAAGAAACTGCTCTTCCCTGAGGACGAGGAAAACCTTGACGGTCTGAACTTCCTCGCAGGCAAGCGCGTGGACGAGGTGAACAAGATGGCTGAGCTCGGCACCCGTCTGGCCCATGTCGACGGTGGCGTGCCCAATATCCGCATCACCATGCCGCGCCTGAACGAGCGCTACCTCGGACAGCTCATCTACTTCTTCGAGATCGGTTGTGGCATCAGCGGTAACGTCCTGGGTGTGAATCCCTTCAACCAGCCTGGTGTGGAAGCCTACAAGAAGAACATGTTCGCACTGCTCGACAAACCTGGCTATGAGGCAGACTCGAAGGCCATCAAGGAGCGTCTGGCGCAGGAATAGTTGAATGATTTTAGTTTACGGTTTACGGTTTACAGTTTACAGATGATTACTTCTATAGGCAGTCACAAGGGCGTGCAAGGTATTCATCTGTAAACCGTAAACTGTAAACTGTAAACAAAAAGAGAATATGTACCAGATCTCAATCAAAAACTACTTGGAAGAACACGACTTTGAGGCGTTATGCCCCAAGGCCGTGCTCTTTGACATGGACGGCGTGCTCTACGACTCCATGCCCAATCATGCCATCGCCTGGCAAGAGTCGATGGCAAGGTTCGGCATCCAGATGACTGCTGACGATGCCTATGCTACCGAGGGTGCCCGTGGTGTGGACACCATCCGACAGATGGTGTTGCGACAGCAAAGACGGGAGATCACCGAGGAGGAAGCCCAGAAGATGTACGATGTGAAGACGCAGATATTCCACTCACTGCCTGAAGCGCCCGTCATGCCAGGCGTGCTGGAGCTGATGGAGAAGATCAAGAAGGCAGGGATGATGTGCTGCGTCGTGACAGGCAGTGGCCAGCGACCCCTCATCGAACGCATCCTGAAGGACTTCCAGGATTTCGTCAGCGAAGACCATATCACCACGGCCTACGACGTCGCCTGCGGGAAACCCAGCCCAGAACCTTACCTGATGGGACTCCAGAAGGCGGGCGGACTAAACCCATGGGAGGCCTTTGTGGTGGAAAACGCACCGCTCGGCGTACGTTCAGGCTATGCCGCCAAGATCTTCACCGTTGCCGTGAACACGGGTCCCCTGCCCGATGAGGAACTGCTGGCAGCAGGTGCCAACCTTGTGTTCCCCAACATGCAGGATCTCTGCGACCACTGGTACTGTCAGATTATTCCTGATTTATAGTATCCTCATCGATACCGTTGGTATCCATCTGATCATCCCGCTTGATGGTGACGTCGCCGAAGTTGCTGACTGACACTACAAGGGGGATATATTCATCTGTCTGAGGATGGCACACACTGCCGGCGAAGAGCACGGAATTATCTTCTACACGGTCGAAGACAAGACCCTCAAGGATGCCTGTACGGCGATAGTCGTCGTCAAGCACTTCATCGAATGAGGCTTTGGTAAAGGTCCGGCTGAAACAGGTGCTGCCGTCGCTTCGAAAGATATTCAGGGTGATGCGGTTGTCGACAAACAACTGTCCCGTCTCGTCCTTCACCATACGGAGACTGTCGTCAGGCATCCGGCGGATATCGGCCTGATAGTCCTTGCCAAGCCACTTAAAGTCCTTCGTCTGCTTGTATTCCTGCATCCGGATGGGTCCTTGATGCTGGGGTTCTTCCGTCTTACGGACGATGATATCCTCACTCTGTTTCTTCTGCTTACAGCCGCTCAGCAGTCCTGTCACGAGGACAGCCGCCAGCATCAGTGTGATTCGGTTCATGATGAAATATGCATTTGATTTTGTGCAAAGGTACGAAAAAAATCAGGAATCCCATCAAGATTCCTGATAATTTTGCGATTTTTTGTCTTTTTGCCTACATTCTGGGCTGACGGGGACCATGTCCGCGATGCTTCTCCATGTCGGCTTTGTACTGTTTGTACTGTTCGGGGGTCATGATCTTCTGCAGTTCGGCATCGTAGGCTGCACGTACCTTCTCATGCTCCTCGCGTTCGGCCTTCATCTTGGCCTTCTGCTCCTCTGTCAGCTCCGGACGCTTCTGGCCGTCCTTCGGTGCCTGAGGGGTGGCACCAGTCTCTGCGTCAGGCTTTTGCTCGGGCTTCGGTCTCATGCCGGGGCGTCCACCATGATGAGGACCGCGAGGGCCACGGGGACCAGGTCCCATCTTATCGGCATACTCCATATTCAGTTTCAGTAACTTGTCAGCCTGGTCGGCATTGAGTGAGTACTGCTTCACGGTCTCGTCTGTGCGGTGTTTCACCATCTCCGTCTTGTCGAATTTCTTCTCTGGACGTGGACCCTTCTTCTGCTGCTCTTCCTGAGCGACGGCTGCCGAGCACATCAGGATGGCGGCGGCCAATGTCATTGCGATTCGTTTCATAAACATTTCTTTTTTATTGTTCTACATTTTGTTCGTTTTCTCTGAGTTGCAACTGTCTTTTTGACGCTTTCAAGGAAGAAAAGTTTAAGGTTTTGATAAAAAGACGGCCGAACTTTCAGCGAATTGCCATTTTTTTACTACCTTTGCCCATGTTTTCTAAACGAACAGGAATGAAAAATAACAGACGCATAGTTTTGACGGTGCTGGCCGTCGTCGTGATAGGTCTGCTGATGCTCTTCGATGGACAATTCGAGTTGAGCTCCGATGGGGCTGGGAATCACGAAGACACCTCAGTTGGTGTTGGAAGCCAAGAACCAGCCTCCAACATTTCCCTGGTGACGCAGGTGAGGAAATGTGCCAAGCTTTACACGGCAGAGTACCGTGTACACAAGATCGTGACTCACGACGACGTGCTGCGGTTGAAGGGATCGGTGTTGCAGCGACAGTTCAACATCAAGATTCCCCTTGGCGACCGCCGTATCGCCATTCCTATCGACGCGAAGCTGAAGGCATGGATCGACTTCAGTCAGTTCTCGGAGAAGAACATTGAGCGTCACGGCGACCGCATCACCATCATCCTGCCTGATCCTCAGGTGACGCTGACCAGTTCGAAGATCGACCAGAAGAACGTCAGACAGCACGTGGCACTGGCCCGTGCGAACTTCAGCGACGCAGAGCTGGCCAACTACCTGGAACAGGGACGAGCCGCCATCATCCAGAGCATCCCTGAGATGGGCATCATCGAGACGGCCCAGGCCAACGCGGCGAAGGTGCTCGTGCCCATGCTCACGGAGATGGGCTACGATGAGAGCCAGGTCACCGTGGCCTTCCGTAAACAGCAGTATAGTCTGGGAGATATTCAAACATTATTGAAAATTGACGATTGAAAATGACGCCCTATGAAAACCTTTAAAATTGCCATTGTACTGTTTTGCCTCTCACTGGTCATCGTTGCCTTTTTCTGGTTGCGAAGCTGCACGAAGGACGACTATGTGGAGATAGGCGCCGACGATAAGATAGACCCAACGCCGACACAGATACAAAGTATCAAGGCCATCGGCGAATGGGAGTTTCTGAGTGTCAACGTCGAGGAACTGGCCGACACCGTCAGGAAAGGCTTCTTCTCAGACGACGAACTGATGCGCATCTACTACGGCACATTACGGCTGGGTGTCAACATGCACAACGTAGAGCCGGGATGGTTCGTGGCGGAAGACGACTCCGTGAGTCTGACCCTGCCGACCATTGGCCTGCTCGACCGTGACTTCATCGACGAGGCCCGCACAAAGCCCTTCTTCGAAAGCGGATCGTGGAAACCTGAGGAGCGTGAGGCTCTGTACCAGAAAGCCCACCGAAATATGCTCCTTCATGGACTGACGAAAGAGAACCTGGCGGCAGCTGAGGAAAACGCCCGTGAACAGATTGGCAACATGATGAAAGCCATGGGCTACAAACGTATCGGTATCAGTTTCAAATAAAAAACAAAAAAATATGGAGTGGATCAATGATTTTCTGACTGAGTTGAGTAACCTGCTTTGGGGATGGCCGATGATCATCCTGCTGCTGGGTACACATATATTCTTGACTGTCCGTCTGCACTTTCCGCAACGGCACATCTTCAAAGCCATCCGTCTCTCGGTGAAACGAGATGCCAACGCCACGGGCGACGTGTCGCAGTTCGGTTCCCTGGCCACGGCCCTCGCCGCCACCATCGGTACGGGTAACATCATCGGTGTGGCAACTGCCATTGCCCTCGGAGGTCCTGGAGCCGTGCTGTGGTGCTGGCTCACGGGTGTCTTCGGCATCTCCACGAAATATGCCGAAGGGCTGCTGGCCATCAAATACCGTGAGAAGACGTCTGACGGGAAGATGCTTGGCGGTCCGATGTACGCCTTGGAGAAGGGTCTGGGCTGGAAGACGATGGCCATCCTCTTCGCCCTTTTCACCGCCATCGCCTCTTTCGGCATCGGCAACACCGTACAGGCCAACGCCATCGCCACCGTTGCCAGCGAGTCGTATGGAATATCCCCATGGATCTCGGGTGCTTTCGTCTGTCTGCTCACGGGAACCGTCGTGATAGGCGGGGTCAAAAGCATTGCCCGTGTGTGTTCTGCCCTCGTGCCGTTGATGGCCATACTCTACGTGCTGGGCTGTATCTATATCCTCTTCGTCAACGCGGCCTACCTGTGGCCTGCCATACAGCTAATCTGTCGCGCTGCCTTCAGTCCTGAGGCCGCAGGCGGAGGTTTCGTGGGTTCAACGGTGATGATGGTCGCCCGCTTCGGTATCGCCCGAGGACTCTTTTCCAACGAGAGCGGTATGGGTTCGGCACCCATCGTGGCGGCAGCTGCCCAGACCAGGAATCCCGTGCGCCAGGCCCTCGTCTCCTCCAGTGGCACGTTTTGGGACACGGTGGTCATCTGTGCCCTCACAGGACTGGTCGTCGTGAGCAGCATCATCGCCTACCCTGATATCGACTTCACCAACGGTGCCACACTCACGAAGGACGCCTTCTCGAAGATTCCCGTCATCGGGCGTCCCCTGCTCACCTTCGGTCTGCTCACCTTCGCCTTCTCCACCATCCTCGGGTGGTGCTACTATGGCGAGCGTGCCATCGAATATCTTAAGGGCAAGCGTTGGGTCTTGGGTTACCGCATCCTCTATATCGCCGCCGTGTTCGTGGGCAGTGTGATGAATCTCGCACTGGTATGGAACCTTGCCGACTGTATGAATGCGCTGATGGCCATCCCCAACCTGTTGTCACTGCTCTTCCTCAACGGCATCATCGTCCACGAGACGCGCAAATATCTCTGGAGCAACTGCCTGGATAAGGAGATGGACTAGGGGTTTCTATAAATACTCAAGTACTTCTAGAACTCCGTCTTTCACACGGAAGCGCACATCGTGATTCAGATAGGGCATACCATAGACCCGCTCTGGATCGTCGTGAAAGGCAGGCCGCGGATCCTGTGCCAGCGTAGCACGGAGGGCTTCTAGGTGATCAGCAGGAATACGTGAGGCCACATGCTCAGGAATCACCACCTCCAGTGGCTCCCAGGCCGTCTGGTCTACGAAGCCACAGTTAGCCTCAGGATGGGCATCGGCATAAGCCACATAGGGTTTGATATCGTAGATGGGTGTGCCGTCCATCAGGTCTGCCCCTCGCACATAGATGACAGGTCCCAACTTCGGATCCTCCTCCACCCTCTCGAGTCTCACGCAGGAGAGGCCCAGGGGATTCGGACGGAAGGGTGAACGCGTGGCAAAGACCCCCAGCCGCTTATTACCACCAAGTCTTGGTGGCCGCACCGTGAGATTTCTCACTCCACACGCCTCACTCCTCACGCCTCGCTTATTCGCAGAAAACTCCCATATCAGCCACAGATAATCGAAGTCCTCGATACCTCGCAAAGCCTCCATGTGACGGTAATCTGGTTCAAAGACGATACTGCCCGTCAGACTGCTGACGAGCCCGCTCTGCCGCGGTATGCCGAATTTCGACTTCAACGGAGAACGGAACCTGGCTATGGGCTTTATCTCCATCAGTTTGCAAAAATACAAAATATTTTTCTATTTATTGTTGGTAATTTGATTTTTTTTCGTATCTTTGCCCCAAAAAAGAAGATACTATTCATCAACAGAACCAGACTATGAGTATTAAGCATGTCCTTTTGGCGCTGTCACTGCTCCTTGCAGTTACCTCGGCAAAGGCCGAGGATTATAAACAGTCGCCCGAATATCTGGCGTTGCGCGACTCCATGCACCACGCCTTCAACGACGGTGACAGTACCCGTTTCTTCCCGGCTCTGAAGGCGCTGCAGGATTATCTGCTCGAGCAAGGAGACCTTCATGCCTACTACACCCAGCGGTGTAACGAGATCATCTTCCAAATGAACCGTCGTAAGATCTTCGAAGCCTACATGCTGGGACGGAAGCTGTCGATGGAGCTGACTGACAAGGGGCTCGAAAGTGAGATGTACATGGCCTACAACATGCTGGGCCATATCAACCGCATCTGCGGCAACAAAAAGGCGGCCAAGCGGAATTTCTACAGAGTTATCGACATGATGGAGAAGCAAGGCTATTACGAGAGCATGCCTCCCATCTATATGAACATTGTCAACGTGGAGATGGGCGACGACCCCGAAGAGGCGAAGATCCTACTCACCAAGGCAGAGGAGATCGCCAAGAAATACGCCCCAGAACGTGTGTTCGACATCGTAACCCGGCGCACCATCAGTTACTTTAATTCGGGCGATACACAAAAGTTTCTCGAAGGCTACAAGGAATATAAGAAAGGAGTGGCAGAAGGCAAGAGTTCCGTCCACGGCAGGACGATGGAGATCTATTACCTCGCCACCATCGGAGAGACCGACGAGGCTGTGCAATTGGCCAGAAAGGAACTCGGCGATGACAGTGACGACGTTGTCACGATGATCTACGAGAAGGCAGGCCGCTGGAAAGAGGCTTACGATGCCCTTCGCAAGGCATACAACGCCAATGACTCCGTGAACAACGTCGCACTGGCAAACAGTATGCAGGGCATCCGCGACCAGCTGACCATCAACGAGATGGAGAACAAGTCGACCCGCACCCGCATCATCGCCCTCTCCATCGGTATCGTGCTGTTAGGACTGCTGGTGATGGCACAAGTCTATATCGTGTTCTCACGCCGTCGACACATAAAGCAGTTAAACAAAGCCTATCATAAGGCCCTCGAGTCGGAGAAGATGAAGAGCGCGTTCATCCAGAACGTCAGTCACGAGGTGCGCACACCGCTCAACATCATCAGCGGCTTCTCACAGGTCATCGCCGACCCGGAACTGACGGAAACCGTGGAGGAGCGCCAGCACATGGCCGAGATGATGCAGAAGAGTGCCAGTCAGATTACCAACCTCATCGACGAGATCATAGGCCTCTCGCTTATAGAAACCACTGACAAGATCAACAAAGACGACACGATTCAAGTGAACAGTGTGCTTCGTGCGGTGATCAACGACTATCAGGGCAAGGTCTCCAATGAGACGGAGATGAAGATGGACAGCCAGCTGAACGACGAGTTCACCTTCCTCACTAATAAGAATATGTTCGCACGCATCATCAGCGCCCTCGTTGAAAATGCCGTCAAATACACCGCAGATGGCCAGATCACGCTGAAGGCCTCCTCCGACGGTCAAAACCTACGTATTTCCGTCGAGGACACGGGTATCGGCGTACCTGCACAAGAGGCAGAGAACATCTTCGGCCGCTTCGTCAAACTAGACTCCTTCAAGGAGGGCATCGGTCTGGGACTGCCCCTGAGCCGTAAGCTCGCCGAACAGCTCGGAGGCACCGTCGCACTCGACACCTCCTACACCAACGGAGCACGATTCATCGTAACATTACCATTAATATAGAAATGAAAAGACTGTTTTGTTGCCTGGTTGCCATCGGAATGATGACGCTGGGAGTGAGTGCCGCACAGAAGGTGGATGAGTTCACCACCAAGAGCGGCAAGAAAGTGACCATCACGTGCATCAAGCACGCCAGTATGCAAATCAACTACAACGGCATTGAGATCGAGGTAGACCCCGTCGGCATGTGGTTGAAGCCCGAGACCGACTACGCCACCTTCCCCAAGGCCAACATCATCCTCGTAACCCACGAGCACAAGGACCACTTCGACCGTGCTGCCATCCACGAGATACGCACACCAGCCACGAGCATCTACGTGAACCAGGCCGTCTACGGACACTTCCGCAACGGACTCGTCATGCAGAACGGCGAGACCCGCAAGTATGCAGAGGACATCACCATCGAGGCTGTGCCGGCTTATAACACCACACCCGGACGTGAGGAGTTCCACCCGAAGGGTCGCGACAACGGCTATATCCTCACCCTTGACGGTTTCCGCATCTACATCGCCGGTGACACGGAGGACATCCCCGAGATGGCTGACATCAAGGATATCGACGTGGCCTTCCTGCCCTGCAACCAGCCCTACACGATGACTGTAGACCAGGTAGTCAATGCCGCAAAGATCATCAAGCCCAAGGTGCTATTCCCCTATCACTACAACGACACCCCTGTCCACCAGATCAACATGAAGCTTTACGGTAGCGGTATTGATGTCCGTATCCGGAACTACAAATAAACTTTTGGGGCTCACCTGAAAGCCATGAGACTACTTTTATCATTACTGGCAACGGTCCTCGTACTAGGTACGCAGGCCCAGATCGTCGACCCCGTGCACTTCACCTCTGAGTTGAAGACCGGCAACGGGGCCGAGGCAGAGATTGTGTTCCATGCCACCATCGACAAGGGCTGGCACGTGTATTCAACAGAGATTGGCGACAACGGTCCCATCGAAGCAACGTTCAACATCGTAAAGATGGACGGTGCCGAGCCCGTCGGCAAATTGGAGCCTCGGGGCAACGTCATCAAGAAGATGGACAAGTTGTTCGACATGGAACTGAAGTACTTTGAGGGCGAGGCCACCTTCATACAGAAAATCAGGTTTACCAAGCCCCAGTACGACATCGACTGCTATCTGGAGTACGGTGCCTGTAACGACGAGAGTTGTCTGCCACCCTCGGAGGTAGCGCTGAAGCAGCAGGGCAAGAGTCCAGTGACAAGTGACGATAAGAAAGAGATAAAAGAAGATAAAAAGGAGATAGAGGAAGATAGTACTGTCAATCCTGAGGTGTTACCCTCGGATTCTGCTTCAGTCAAATCTCTCACCTCAGACCTTTCACCTCTCACATCTGAAACCGACCTGTGGGCTCCCGTCACCGAAGAGTTACGCGCCTTAGGTTCGGGTGAAGACCTGGCAGAGAAATCACTATGGTGGCTGTTGCTCATGGGATTCCTCGCAGGACTGGCTGCCGTCTGCATGCCATGCATCTGGCCCATCATCCCCATGACCGTGAGTTTCTTCCTGAAACGTGCAAAGGACGACCGCAAGAAGGGTATCCGCGATGCCTTCACCTACGGACTTTCCATCATCGTCATCTATGTAGGTCTCGGCATGCTCGTGACGGCCATCTTCGGAAGCGATACCCTGAATTCGCTCTCCACAAGTGCCGTTTTCAACGTATTCCTCTTCCTGTTGCTCGTCGTCTTCGCCTGCAGCTTCTTCGGATGGTTTGAAATCAAACTGCCAGACAGTTGGGCGAACAGTGTAGACACGAAGGCATCCGAAACCAGCGGACTGGTAAGTATTTTCCTGATGGCCTTTACCCTCGTATTGGTTTCTTTCTCATGTACAGGCCCTATCATTGGCATGCTGCTCGTGCAGACCACGACTACCGGCAACTGGTTGGCTCCTACCCTGGGCATGCTGGCCTTCGCCGTGGCTCTGGCCCTGCCGTTCACCATCTTCGCCATGTTCCCCTCATGGATGAAATCGGCCCCGAAGTCAGGCACCTGGATGACCACCATCAAAGTCATCCTGGGATTCATAGAACTCGCTTTCTCACTGAAGTTCCTGTCCGTAGCCGACATGGCCTACGGCTGGCATATCCTCGACCGCGAGGTGTTCCTGTCGCTCTGGATTGTCATCTTTGCCATGCTCGGCGCATACCTCGTGGGCTGGCTGAAGTTCCAGGAGGATGAGATTGGCGGCGACGCCCACAAGCCGATGCCCGTGCTCTGCATCATGGGAGGCCTCATCTCCTTTGCCTTTGCCGTCTATATGCTGCCTGGACTATGGGGCGCTCCCTGCAAGGCCGTCAGTGCCTTCGCTCCCCCTATCAGCACACAGGACTTCAACCTGAACGAAAACGTGGTCGAGGCCGAGTTCAACGACTATGAGTCAGGACTGGCCACTGCCCGTGCACAGGGCAAACCCGTATTCCTCGACTTCACAGGTTATGGCTGTGTGAACTGCCGTGAGATGGAGGCTACCGTCTGGGCCGATCCTCGTGTGTCGAGCAAGCTGCGCAACGACTACGTGCTCATCTCGCTATATGTAGACGACAAGACACCCCTGAAGGAACCGATGGTCGTGACCGATGAAAATGGAAACGAGAAGACGCTTCGTACCGTTGGTGCCAAGTGGAGTTATCTGCAGAGTCATAAGTTCGGTGCCAATGCCCAGCCCTTCTATGTGGCCATCGACCCGACAACGGGCAAGCCCCTCACTGGCAGTCGCGGGCACAACAAGGACGTTCAGGCCTACATCGACTTCCTGAACCAAGGCCTGATGAACTTCAAGTAGAAAGGACAGCAATTTCTTGTAACGTTATATCGGTAAAGCCTTCTGGCGTTCAAAAGGGAAACTCGCGAAAAGCGCCATACCCCTGCAGAGAAACTCCCTGCAGGGATTTTTTCATAAATGAACAAATGAACATTTTCCATGAAAAAGTAACCTTTTAGGAGGAAGAGAGAGGAAATTTCTATCATTTACTCTGTTCGATATTTCTTGAATGATGTCCTATCGCCGCCATTTAGAGCATACGGGAGGAAATAGAATATATTTCAGGATATAATGAACAGTAAATTTCGGATATTTATGCCTAATTTTGCACTAAAAATAGTAAATAAGGAACAGTATGATACACCGTGCCTTTTTCGGCATGCGTTTTTAGGTTAAAGTGAGTTTGAGGGCTTCCTGGTTCTGGCTCAACTGCATAAGAGAAACTGAGAAACTTGTTTCATATCCTGCAGAGCCGACAACCCCTCACTCTCAAAGAGAGAATGCCACACTCTGCACCTATATGTTACCTCTCCCTCCCTTTGATCCTTGAGCGGGTGGTGCGGAGGGAGGCGGGTTTCACGTCGAGTATCTGGGCGATAGTGTCGTCATCGTAGCGGAGGTCGTCCTGAAGGATGAGGAAGACGTACTGCGCTGGCGTGAGAGGATTGTATGTGTGCTCCCACTGCTGCCAGCGCTTCGGGCGCAGTTGGGCGAAATAATTGACTAGACATAGACGCTCATCTGGTGTCATCTCTGCAATGCATTCCTTTTGTTGTAGCTTAACGAATAGCCGCGTGCCTGTCAATAACTGATTCGAAATGCGCTGACGGCTGTCCTCTATCTGCTTCTTCAGGTCGGCGATGGTCTGTTCACTGGCCTCGCCGCTCTGTTGCAACCGCTCTATCTCCGTCTGGTTCTCAGTAATCCGCCTGGCATTCTCGTCGAGTCTGAAGCCCAACTGATGCACCCTCCTCCTTTGGTGCCACCAGATGCCAACAACAAGCACAACAAATACCACCGCGATAACTGCACCCGTTTTTATCATCCTCTGCTGCGACCTCTTCTCCCATCGTTCCTCGTCAAACTTCCTTTGCCAGTCGGCAATCTCCAAACTATGATTGGCTTTCATAACCGAGTCGGTGAATGCATCCTGTTGCCGCTTCATGTCCAAAGCCGCACTCATATCGCCAGTCTTTTCATAGAGCCTGGATAATACCTCCATCGAATGGCTGCGCACCAACGGATCCTTTTCTGTCAGACATTTCTTCGCTTCCTCGATGGCCTCTTGATAATGTCCTTGTGCTTCCAGGAGACGAGCCATAGTCTCATACCCCTTAAAATTACTGGCAGCCTTATCGTTCCTCCATTTCTCCAAATACTTCCTGGCATTTTCTGCATCCCCCCGTTCCTCATACATTGCTGCAATATTTTGATAGATGCCAGCCCGCAAGATACTGTCGGCCAGGTCGATATAATCTATGCTCCTGAAAATATAGGCATAAGCACTGTCATTCTGATCCATATAGGCATAAGCCGATGCACAGAAATGGAGACCTCGTAACGTCATGACGCTGTCGTTCATTTTGCGACTGCTCTCTAAATACTTCTGCGAGTATTCCAGAATAAGCAGATGGTTGAAGCAATTGTAATTGGCATAGGCCAGATTATCATACACCATGTTCTTCAGCAGTTCGTCATTCGCATCCTCAGCAATCGTCTCAGCCACCTTATAATCCTTAATCGCATCAAATGTCCTGCCAAGTAAATGCCTTCTGATGCCGCCCCTGTAATAGTAGGCCCTGCCCCGATGCCAGGCATCCCCATGCTTGTCGTAGTAGTCCACGCAGGTCGTTATGAGCGAATCGCCGTCAGCCTGATGCATCACGATATAATCCGTCATGATCTTCAGCAGACGGTATTCCATCCTGTCTGCCTCAGAGAGCGATGCCGTGTCCACCCGACTTATCAGTGCGAGTGCAGAGTCCGGACGTTGATGGACGATGTCTGCCGCCTCCTTCAACAAAGGATGACGCGCCTCACTGCACCCTGCAACCATAGCGATAATTATCAGTATCCAAGCGATTTTCTTCATGCTCTTTTCGTTTTGCATGCAAAGGTAAGTATTATCTTTGATACAAAACCGACCGATTGGTATTTTTAAAGAATAATTCAAAGATTTTAAGCATAATGATGATATATATAAAATAAATAATGTACCTTTGCAGACAGAAAGAGAGAGTGATTATGAGAAAGAGCCATAAAGAGGAACTTTTCAGTGCTGCGTTCCGCCTGTTCATCCTTCACGGATATGACGGAGTCAGCTTTAGCGACATCGAGAAAGCCACGGGTATGAGCCGTGGAGCCATCTTCCACTATGTCGATACCAAACAAGACCTGTTCCGGCAAGTCGTAGAAATGTTTGTCATCGACAAGCAGAGTATTGACATGAAGATTAAGTGTGGCAAGGATCCGTCGCTTCGTGACTTTATTGGCGCCTATGCACAAGGCGTTAAGCGGACTATGAAGGAAGTGAGGCAGATCATTGGCGAAGATGTATCAATGGCTGCTGGTAGTCGGGCATATCTGAACATCATCCAGCAAGTGGCTACGCTCGTTCCTGATCTTTTTAAGCTCTACCAACAGTGTATGGATAGAGAGCAACAGGTGTGGCAACAGGTCATTACCCGCGCTATAGAACGTAAAGAGATCCTGCCTGAAATAGATGCCGAATTGTTGGCCCAGACATTCATAGCCCTCTTCTATGGTCGAGCCTATAGGGATTCACTTTTCAATGGCCTCGATGCAGACCTCCTAAAGCGCCAAATGCTACAGCTTTATGAGGTCATTGCCCTCAAATAGCCGACGGTTTGTTGAGGGTAAGGACTACATCAAGATGTTTATCAAGAGATTCCTAAAATAAAAAGAGTTGCATTCGCAACTCTTTTAAAATGGGTAGTGTCGATATAGTCTTGCCATCTATTTTTCAATTATCGCATCTTTGTCTCCCTTTGCCAGGCGACGCTCAACCTTCTTGACATCTTCTGCCGGTGGCAGTTGTTCAGGATAAATGCCCCTGCCGACGAGCATATTACGGACAGCCGTGTTGTTATCGATATGTTCCTTCTCTATAGGTGTCTGTCCGTAGAGGTCCTTTGTCTGAACATTCACGGAGGTCATCTCGGCAGCCAGATCTTTCGCCTTGATACTGATGGTGGGCAGGAAGTCAGCCAGTGGGCGGCTGTCAGGGGCATTGTATTTCCGTTTGAGCACTTTTGTGTCGAGGTGGAATAGTGCTTTGTCGCCCTTGGAGCGGATGATGGCGAAACCCTTGCTGTCGACACCTCTTTCATATAATACGCCCGAGAGAACCTTCTCTGTCTCGGCAAGTTTTGCCCGTGCCTTAACTCGTTCGTAGTCCAAAAGACGATGCTCTACCAACTCTGCGCGACGTGTCTGTACAGCGAAATAGTTTTGGGCGAATGCTATCTCTGGCTTGCGTGAGTCACCATTCTGCGCAATCAGATAGCAGGCGTAACGGGTAAGCATCATATTATCGATCTCCCTTTCCGATCCAGAACCGAGGGATACCATTTTGCTGACGTCAGCAAAATGGTCTTCGACCTTCATTCCCGCATTCTCACAAGCACTCTTAGCCTTTCCGACAATAGTAATGAAATTGCGCCATTGCACGTAACCTAGAAGATTACACAACTCTCTGGCACTCCAACATTCCACACCATTGTAGTCACACACGATACTTTCAAACTTGTTGAAAAGATCCTTGATTTCTTCTGTCTTCATAATGTTATTTTTAAGTTTATAAAAGATTCTTGGTACAAAGATAGACATAATTATTGAAACTTCCTAATTTTCAAGCCTCTTTTTTCTCTCATTGCACGTTTTTAGTATAAAAAAGCCTCGATGCCGACCTCCTAAAGCGCCAAATGCTACAGCTTTATGAGGTCATTGCCCTCAAATAGGCGTTACAATTTGGCACTTTTTCCTTAGTTAAATTTTGGTTACATCGCTCATTGTCAGCATTTTAAGCTTAAAAATGCTGTAACACCCCTTTTGCCATTTTTTGCCAAAATCCTTTGCCTAATTCAGAAACTCCAAATACCTTTGCAACTCCCAAAAGGGCCAAAAAGAGTTTTTTAAAATTAACAAATAAGAGAGAAAATGAAGAAAAAACTAACAATGTTTTTAGCCAGTTTATTTCTTGTAGGGAGTGCACTGGCACAGACAAAAGTATCAGGTACGGTCTTGTCTCAGGAAGATGGTCAGCCGATTATCGGAGCAGCCGTCAAAGTGACAGGTACAAGTACCGGCATGCTAACCGACGTGAACGGTCGTTTCACGCTAACTTTGCCAACAGGTAAGAATCAACTAGACATTACCTACTTGGGATATGAAGGCAAGACAGTAACAGCCAAGAATGGTATGCGTGTATTTTTGAAAACCGATGCTGCTGCCCTTGAAGAGGTAATTGTCGTGGCCTATGGAACTGCAAAAAAATCAGCCTTTACAGGTTCAGCAGCCACGATGAAAGCAGAGGACATCTCCAAGCGTCAAGTGTCGTCAGCTCTGAACGCACTAACAGGTTCGGTTAGTGGTGTTCAGGTGACGAGTTACGACGGACAGCCTGGCAAAGATCCTGTCATTCGTATTCGTGGTGTTGGCTCTATGTCAGCCAACAGTAAGCCGCTCTATGTAGTGGACGGTGTACCATTTGATGGTAGCATATCCAGCATCAATCCTGCCGATATCGAGACGATGAATGTCCTGAAGGATGCATCAGCTTCTGCTATCTATGGTAGTCGAGGTGCCAATGGTGTAGTCATTATTACTACAAAGCAAGGAAGAAAAGGGCAGGATGCCGTAGTAACACTAGATGCCAGGTGGGGCGTGAACAACCGAGCCGTTCCCAATTATGATGTCATTGACAATGCTGGCAGTTATTATGAGACCATGTATCGTGCATTATATAATGAATATTATTATGCAATGGACGATGTGACTGGAGCGCACGACTATGCTAATCAAAATATTTTCACGAACGAGGGTTGTCAGGTATTTACAGTGCCAGAAGGTCAGCGCTTTATCGGAACAGACTTCCATATCAATCCAAATGCTCGCCTTGGCTATTCAGATGGGAAGTATTATTACACACCAGACAATTGGTATGACGAGATGTATAACACTGGAAATCTGCGTCAAGAGTATAATGCGACCATATCAGGCTCCACCGACAAGATGAATTACTATATGTCGCTTGGTTATCTTGATGATAATGGTATCATCAATTCGTCTGCCTACAAACGATATAGCGGACGACTGAAGGCAGACTACCAGGCCAAATCCTGGCTAAAAGTTGGAGCCAATCTGGCTTACACATTTGAAAAACAAGAAGCACCCGGTTTTCAGAATAAGTGGGGCTCATCGGGCAACGCCTTCTTCATCGCAGACAACATCGCTCCTATCTATCCTATCTATGTGCGCAATGCTGACGGTTCATATCTCTATGATGCCATGGGTATTCAGGTACTCGACACAGGTACAAACACGGGGCAGAAGCGTAAGTTCTCTGCAGGGAATCCTGCCATCGACTTAAAGCTGAATAGCTATAATCAGGAGATAAACAGCATTAATGCAAAAGGTTATGCCATCATCGATCTTCCTCTAGACGGATTGAAGTTGAATGCCAACTTGAATGCCTATGCTTCAGACAACCGTGAGAATAACCTATATAACCCTCACTATGGTAGTAGTTCGAGCACTAATGGTGCAGTAAATGTAAACCATTATCGCCGTCAGAGTTTAAACCAACAATATCTGTTGACTTATCAGCATGACTTTGGACTTCATAGCATCGACTTGCTGGCTGGTTACGAGTCTTATGACATGAAATACCGTCTATTGGAAACTAGCAAGCAGAATATTTTCCTCGATTATGTAGGCGAGCTCGATAATGCTATTAAGTATCCGTCATCGCCAAAGTCGAATACCGTTCGATATGTTACAAAAGGCTGGTTGGGACGCGCCCAGTATAATTATGCTCAAAAATACTTTGTCTCAGCTTCTTACCGACGTGATGGTTCTTCTCGCTTTGCTGAGGGACACAAGTGGGGCAACTTTGGTAGCTTGGGTGCAGCATGGCTCATCTCTAAGGAATCGTTTATGGAGTCTACTGCCGCATGGCTCGACGAACTGAAGATAAAGGTTAGCTACGGTATTCAGGGTAACGACCACCTGATGAACGGCGATGACGAAATTTACTATCCCTATCAGGATATCTATACCGTAACCGACGTTAACGGCACAGCGGTGCCTATCTTCAATGGCTATAAAGGAAATAAGGATATATCTTGGGAAACTAGTTACTCCACTAATATGGGAATTGAGTTTGCTCTGTTGAAAGGGCGCCTCAGTGGTAGTATTGAGTACTACAACCGTACCACGAAAGATATGCTCTACTACAAACCCGTACCCGTATCAATGGGGTATGAATCCTATCCTATCAATAGTGGGTCAATGTACAATCGAGGAATAGAAGTGAATCTGGAAGGTACCGTATTGAAACTGAAGGATGTTGAAATTCGCCTTAACATGAACCTTACCACCGTAAAGAACAAGGTTACAGACTATCCAGAGACCAATAAGGGCAGTATGCGCATTATTGAGGAAGGTGGTAGCATATATGAGTCTTACCTGCGCAGTTATGCAGGTGTATGGCATGGCGACAACAGCGAATACACGTTGGCAGAAGGATTTGAACCGGTTTTGGGTGATGCATTGTACTACGTAGATCCGGACAATGGAAATTATGCAGTAACCGACTATTCAAATGCGAAGCAAGCCCATCAGGGCAATACGCTAGCCAATGTCTTTGGCGGTTTTGGGCTGACGGCTCGTGCCTATGGATTCGATGCAAGCGTGCAGTTTGCCTACCAGTTAGGCGGTAGAGTCTATGATCATAAGTATCAAGGTTTGATGTCCAGTGACGGCCAGAATGGTCATAACTGGAGTAAGGATATCTATGATGCCTGGACTCCAGAGAACGCTCAAAGCAATATCCCACGTTTGGATACGGGTGTCAATGATTCTCAGTACACCTCAAACCGTTTTCTTGTCAGCAGCGACTACCTCAGCATGACCAATATCACAATTGGTTATACCGTACCTGCCAGACTCGTCCGTTCGATAGGTCTTTCTGCGCTGCGCATCTATTTCGCAGGTGACAACTTGGCTCTTTGGACAGCTCGTAAAGGTCTTGATCCACGTCGAGCCTTAACAATGGGCGTTTCAACGTTGGGTAACGGTTATTCAGATACTTATGCTGGATTAAAAACTATCTCTGGTGGTATTACTGTTTCATTCTAAATCAATTGATAAAAACTATGAATAAGATATATACATTAAGTCTTGGAGCGGTAGCCGTTTTTACCGTCTCCTGTGCCGACCTCGATACACAACCTGATGGTGAGGTTACTGGCGATCAGTTCACAGAATCTGTTAAGCGTGATAATGCATTGCTGGAAGGTGTTACTAAATCAGCCTTCTTCAATATTGGCAAAGAATATAATGTCTTTGGTATCTCCCAAGGTCGTGCAGATGATTTTGGCTATCCTGCCGATTGTTTGTCTGATGGTACGAATGCGGGAGATATTGTGGGAGTAAACAGCGGTTATAACTGGTTCAGCGTGGCAGCCAACTATGGCGACCGTAATGTAAACTATGCCAATCCCTATGAGCGTTGGGCAATGTACTATAATCAGATTAAATGTTGCAATGATCTGCTGAATAATATCCCCGAGGCTACAACCCCGGAACTGAAAGCATATCAGGCTTTGGGAAAGGCCCTACGTGCCTTCGACTACTTCCAGTTAGTACAGCGTTATGCATTGACTTATGCTGGGCATACCACAGATCCTGCTGTACCGATGTATTTATCTGACAATGACAAAACAGACGGCTTGACAACTGCACGCCAGACAGTTGAATTTGTCTATAATTTCATTGAGAAAGAACTCGATGAAGCTGTGACGAACCTAGAAGGTTTTAATCGTCCCGACAAGAGCGTGATGAATCAGAGTGTTGTCTATGGTCTGAAAGCCCGTGTATCTTTGGTGAAGCAAGATTGGGCCAAGGCTGCAGAATATGCACAGAAGGCTATTGACCTTGCTGCACAAGAAGGTATCGTACCTGCCTCTATCGATGAGGTGAGCCATGTTGGCAACATGTTCATCTCAAATGATGAGCCTAACTGGATGTGGGGGCTTTCTTTTGGGCCAACCAACATCGAGACTGATGGCGAGTATGAGACATGGGTATCTCAGATATCCTCACTTGCCAGCTACAGTTACACCACAGAGACAGGGTGCTTCCGAGCCATCAACAGTCACCTTTGGAACACCATTGCCGATAGTGACGTCCGTAAAGGCTGGTGGGTAGATGGCGATTGCCAGTCTCCACTTATTGAAGGCCTCTTATGGAGTAACAGTGGAGAGACAGCCCCACTCGGTGTAGGATGCGGTAACCTCTTCGATTTTATTCCTTACACCAACGTAAAGTTTGGCGTTTATCAAGGGCAGTTCGGCACAACACAGACCTGTGGCGACTTCCCGATGATGCGCGTTGAAGAGATGTATCTGATATTTGCAGAGGCACAAGGAAGACTGAACGAAGCCCAAGGTGCTGCAGCTCTGGAGCAATTTGTCAAAACCTATCGTGATCCTGCATACAATTATGCAGAAAAGCCTACAGCAAATTTCATTGACGAAGTGTGGCGTCAGCGACGCATCGAACTTTGGGGAGAAGGCTTCGCTATGAACGACATCTTGCGTCTAAAGAAACCGATGGTACGTTACCAAGGTACAGATGACCCTATTACTAACTGGGCACAGACTTATCAGTTCAACCTTCCTGCCGAAGACGGTACCCTTTTGATGACCATCCCCCAGTCAGAGATTAATGGTAACGAATATATATCAGCCGATGACAATAACAAACCAGGCACAACGCCGCGTATGGGTATTAATCCAGAACTACGTGACGGAGTGACCGACGTCAGATAAAGATATGAAGCCAAGTTGTGAAACTTTGCATTTATAGAGTCTTTTTTCATAAAGACTCTCTCTCTTAAAATAAAAAAATAAGTTAGAACCATCAGCAGCATTCGTCGTGATGATGCGTGCTGCTTTTAAAAAAACCTTCCAGATAAAGGGATGGTAAGAAATCGAGATCTGGTACAAGGTGAATAGCAACGAAGTAATCGGTATGTCGATTGGCTCAACAAAGAATATGCACGATTTAAGAAGATAAAATAGGAACAGAATATGAACACATGGCACAATGACGAAACAAAGGATGCAGTGCAACGGATCTTGCAGAACCGCAACACTCACGGCTCTTTTGTCAGTCTGATGGCGATGTTATCAAATGGTGCCCTCTTTAAAAAGGATCCAATAAAGAGTTCACATCGTTCCTGTAACTATGTGTACTTCATCATCCTTCTCGCCCTCGTCGCTGTGACGGGGCAGGCTTTGCCGATTTTCGTTAAACATTGCAACTTTTTCAGCGCGATTGCGATTAATTTACGGAATATTTCGTATCTTTGCACACAGAAACATGCGAAACTCGGCGGCGCCTCAGCAATTGGAGCAAGCTCCATTGCATTCGGCTTGCACGAGCTTTGCGGCGAAAAATAAATACGACGACGTTATGACGGCAATTACAATCAACATCCCCAACCACGAGGTCAGCTTCTTCAAGAAGATGATTGCGAAGATGGGCTGGACGTACAGCGAGGCCGACGTGGTGCGCTCGGCTGCCACGCCCAAGGAACAGGCACTTGCCAAGGTTGACCATGCTTTCGGACAGTTGCGCCAGATGAAGGACGGCGAGCTTCAGGGCATCAATGCGGAGGACCTGCTCAATGAACTGTAAGATTGATACCACGCCCGACTTCGCCCGCGACCTGAAGCAACTGGCGAAGCGCTATCCCTCGATGAAGGACGACTACCGCGACTTCCTCGACGCCCTGCGCAAGTCACCGCTCATGGGCGAGCCGTTGGGCAAGCACCTGCGCAAGGTGCGCTTCCCCATCGCCTCGAAGGCCAAGGGCAAGAGCGGCGGCGCGAGGGTCATCACCCACACCGTGCTCGTTGAGAGCGACGGTGCCGACATCACGCTCGTCACCATCTACGACAAGTCCGACCAGGCCAGCATCTCCAACCGCGAATTGCGAAAGCTGATGAAGAAGAACGGACTCGAATAATCACAGACTTAACCCAAGAGCCCTACGCAGCGCTATGTGCTGACCGAAGCAGCCCAAAAACTATTAAGTTAATTTCAAACGACACGACTGACTTATGGAACAGAAATTCAGCAATAACAGTATTGACCTTCAGGTGCTGCGTGAGTTTTGCGAGCGTCCTTTTTTACCTCTCTCTTCCTTTGATCCTTGAGCGGAGGGTGCGGAGAGAGGCGGGTTTCACGTCGAGGATATGGGCGATGGTGTTGTCATCGTAATGGAGATCATCCTGAAGGATAAGGAAAAGGTATTGTGAGGGTGTGAGAGAGGCGTAAGTGCGTTCCCACTCCTGCCAGCGCTTCGGGCGCAGTTGGGCGAAATAATTGACTAGACATAGACGCTCATCTGGTGTCATATCGGCAATGCATTCCTTTTGTTGTACTTTAACGAACAGCCGCGTGCCTGTCAATAACTGATTCGAAATACGCTGGCGGCTAATCTCTATTTGCTTGTTCAATTCGGTGATGGTCTGTTCACTGGCCTCGCCACTCTGTTGCAACCGCTCTATCTCTGTCTGGTTCTCGGTTATTCGTCTGGCATTCTCATCAAGTTGGAAGCTTATCTTTTGCATTCTTCGCCTATGCCACAAAATAACAACTACCAGTAATAGAACTATGAAAATGATCACTCCGCCCATCTTCATCATCCTCTGACGGGATTCTTTCTCCCAACGCTCTTCATCAAACTTCCGTTGCCAGTCAGTCATCTGTTTCGCCTGGTTAGAGACAATAATAGAATCAGCGCACGCTTCCATCTGCTTCAAAGCCTTCAGAGCATGATCTTTATCACCCGTTATCTCATATAGTTCAGATAGAAGCTCAAGCAACCTGATTTGTATCTTACGGTCATTATCCATCAAACCTCTTTTTGCTTCGTCGATAGCTTCTTCATATCGTCCCTTGGCTTTAAGGATACGCGCTGAAGTGATATAACCCCTATAGCTGGTAGACTTTGTCGCTTTCCACTTCTCCAGATACTCCTCAGCCTTCTTAATATTCCCCCTCTCCTGATACATGGCTGCCGTGATGGCATAGATGTCTGCTAATAGGATTGTATCGGCATACGATATCAGATCAAGTCCGCGCATGACATATGTATATGCGCTATCCGTTTGTTCCATATCTGCATGGCTTGTGGCACACATAAACAGGCTCCTGAGAATCAGCGCACTGTCTTTGAGTTCAATGCTGCTCTCTAGAAATTTCTTCGAATACTTAAGTATGAGTGGGGCATTTCTGGTATAGTAGTTGGCGTAGTCCAGTAATTCATATACTCTGTTCTTCAATTGCTCGTCATCAGCATCTTCTGCTATAACCTCTGACATTTTGAAGTCTTTGATGGCATCAGGCAGATTTCCAAACCTGAACATTCTGATGGCGCCTCGGTAATAATAGGCACGGCCTCGATGCCAGTCGTCACCATGACGGTCGAAATAAGCTAAACAGGCAGAAATCAAAGAATCGTTCTCAAAACTCTTGTGAGTCTTATAATCAGCCATTGTAACAATCAGCCCATACTCTGCTTTCTGGCTTTCAGAAAGCGAACGAGGGTTTACCTGTGTCAGAATGGCCTTTGCCGAGTCTGGTTTGATATCAATCAGATCCTTGGCCTGCCTCAAAAACGGATTTTGCCGCTCGGTGCAACTTGCCAGGGCAATAACCAACATGATTACAAGATAACCTATCTTCTTCATACTTCACACCAATTTGTATACAAAGATAATAAATATCTACAGAAAAGAACCGACCGATTGGTATTTTTAAAGAATAATTCAATGAATTTAAGACCATTATCCTCAAATAGGCGTTACAATTTGGCACTTTTTTCCTAGTCAAATTGTAGTTACATTATTCATTATCAGTATTTTAAGTCGAAAAATGCTGTAACACCCCTTTTGTGAGATTCCTGGCCAATCACTTGCCAGATATTAAAACTCGATGTAACTTTGTCCTCCGAAGAGTAATCATCTTGCTCTTTATTATTGATTCATTTGCTGTTCCGTCGTGATGACGGGACAGCATTCCAAGGAAAATATAAACAAGCATCAAAAGATAAAAGATATGAACAAGAAAACTATCATCACAATCCTGTTTGCTCTCGTCGCAATGACGGGACAGGCGCAGGAAGAGCGCATCGACACAGTGATTCCCAAATTCCTTTCCAACGGCTATTTCTTCCGCGAAATGCCTCAGTTGCCTAATGGCGAGAAAACCATGTTGCGGCTGAAGGACAAGGAGGGTAACAGCGTCATCGTCATCAACGTCAACGCCACGCTGCCCAAGTCCGTCATCCGCAAGGCTATTCCCCGCAAACAGGTTCACAACGCCGACCAGTTCCTAAGCGGTCTTAATATGATGGCCACAGTGACCTCGCTGACACAGGCGGGCGTCAAAGCCGACGGCACATGGTATTCGCCAAAGGAGGGCGAGCCGTTCCCGCAGTTCTCGGAAAGGGATATGGACGGACGAACGTGGACGAACGACAGTGTGAAAGGGCGCGTCATGGTGATTAACCTCTGGTACTCCGGCTGTGGCCCTTGCCGTGCAGAGATGCCCATCCTTTCCGAGTGGAAGGAGCAATTGCCTGGCGTAATGTTCTTCTCGGCCACCTACCACGATGCTGAGACCGCCAA
>Ga0247611_10002913_pt1 | contig 26439 bp, 25 predicted proteins | sample 177DNAGHGhighgp2_FD_192422 | JGI IMG/M metagenome (GOLD analysis project Ga0247611, IMG submission 192422) | Sheep rumen microbial communities from Palmerston North, Manawatu-Wanganui, New Zealand - 1770 DNA GHGhigh gp2 | ecosystem: Host-associated > Mammals > Digestive system > Stomach > Rumen... | reverse complement strand
AACGGCAATCCACTACCCAAGTTAAAGGAAATCATAGACTTCGAGCAGTTCCGCGACATTCTTGAGCCTGTATTTGATAACACGAGGAGGAAGAGTAATGCAGGTCGCAAGCCGTTCGACCCGGTGTGGATGGAATAAGGCTACTGTTTTTAAAAGTGCAAGAGGAGAATTCTTTGTAAACATAGATGCTGATGATTATTTGAGGAGTGATGATATTTACCAAAGGCAGCTAGATGCTTTAATGGCAAATCCAGATTGTGTGATGTGCCAACAAAGAGCTTGGCAGGTGGACGATGGAATGCCATTGGAATCAGGGTTTTCATGGCCAAATAGCCCATTATTGAAAAATGGAATAAAGTTGGAACCTCAATATATTATCCTTAATGAACTTCAGGGATTGAATCCGACGTATATGATTCGTCGGAATAGGAATGAGGATCCAATACAGTTGCTCGGGAAAATGTATAATGACACAAATATAACACTATACTATATGCAGTATGGCAAAGTCATTTTTATTGATAGGGCAGATTATGTGTGGGTGCAATATAGGAAAAATATTAGTAGTGGGTATACAGGAGATGTCGGTTTGGTCTTGTATGCCCTTCTACCGTATCTTCAAGCACTTCTCATACCATATTTTAAGGATTGTCTGATTTCAAGGTCTAATCTGTGTTTAGTCCATCTGCTCGAGAAGTCTATTTTTCACAAAATACGATTGGATGCTAATACAGTTAAATATTGGTCACAATTCGACGGATTTATTTTCCAGTATTATTCTCATGAACAACAAAGTTTAGTAGATCGGATTCGACTGGTTAGGATATTGCTATTGTACAGGAAGCTGAGAAAGAGGAATATGAAGGACAAGAAAGGAAGAGATTAGCTTTTCGGATTGCTAATAGGGGGGTAAAGACTTCATTAGTAAAACCATTCGGAGTTCTTAGGAAGTATCTAATCAAAGATGTGAAAACCACCATTATTGTTAACAGTAGAAGTAGAAAGTATGAAATTAGCCGTAATGCAGCCGTATTTTATGCCTTATATTGGCTATTTTCAAGCCATAAGAGCTGTAGATAAGTATATTTTGTATAGTAATTTGAACTTTATTAAGGAATCCTGGATGAATAGGAATCGTTTGTTAATGAGGGATGGAAAAATAGTTGCAATAACAGTACCCTTGAAAGGCAAGAGTTCTTATTCGATGATATATGATGTGGAAATTGATAATAGCAAACCATGGAAAGAGAAAATGTTGAAAACCATCCAGATGTGCTATGGGAGAAAACCGTTTTATAAGGAGATATTTGATTTGCTGAATAACATACTAGCACCAAAATATACATTTCTAAAGGATTTAAATAATAATACAATAGTTTCTTTATCTCATTATCTTGGCATATCAACAGAAATCGATGTAGACAATGATCGATTTCTTGACATGGAAAAGTTGTTAGTAAATGTTGAAGAAGATTATAGTAACATGCCATATTTGTTGAGAACTAAGCCTATTCGAAAAGTGGCAAGGGTAATAGAGATGTGTAGACGAGAAGGAAGCAGGGATTTCTATAACGCAATAGGAGGTCAGGAGTTGTATTCCAAAGAGGAGTTTCAACAATATGATATTCATCTTAACTTTGTCAAAACCAATAATATAGAATATAGACAGGACTCAAAGAAGGGTGAGTTTGTACCTAACCTGTCAATCATAGATGTTTTGATGAATAATGGAAAAAGTGGTACCCAAGAATTATTGCAGGAATACACTATAGTATGAAAGATAAGCCCATTGTAAGTATTTGTTGCTTAACATATAATCATGCTTTATTCATCAAAGAATGCATGGATGGTTTTCTTTCACAACAAACGACATTTCCTGTAGAAATATTGATTCATGATGATGCCTCGACAGATGGGACGGATGATATTTTGCGTGAGTACGAAAGAAAGTATCCTGATGTGGTTTTCCCACTATATGAAAAAGTAAATAGGTTTTCAAGTGGTTGCCAAGGTCAGATGGATATTTTATTTAACTATTCTCGTGCTCATGGTAAATACATAGCCTATTGTGAGGGAGATGATTACTGGACTGATCCCTTAAAATTACAGAAGCAGGTTGATTTCATGGAGAGTCACCCAGAGTATTCTGTCTGTTTTCATCGATGCAGTCTCCTGAATTCTGAAACAGGAAAAATGACAGAAGATGAGTGTGGTAGCTATTTTAAAGATGGGGAGGTTGGTGTGGATTTAACGTTAGATATGTATTTTAGATCTTGGGTGACTCAACCATTGACAATGATGTTCCGCCGTTCGTCATTTAGCTTAGAATGGTGTAAACGATACAAGTATTATCGTGATATGCATGAAATTTATCATTTGCTGAGGGCGGGGAAAGGTTATTTGTTTTCGTTTGTTGGAGGAGTTTATCGGAGCCATCAGGGGGGTATATCATCTCAGATTAGTAAAGAGGAGTATTGTCGTGTGTCTTTGCCGATGGATAAGGAGTTCTATAGGAAGACACATGAGAAACAAGCGAAAAAGATTTATACAGAGACCCTGGAGGATGCGGTAACGGTATTTGCTAAGAAGAATAAATTAATAGCTATTTGGTATGCAGTAAAGCATCTCTTAGTGAGTGGGAAATACAGGACTTTTGTAAAAAATATTAGGATTATTTTCCATGGTTGATTTTTGTAATATTGTTTTATCCCAGATAGAACGGAATGTGAATGATTTTCCGTCTCGTCCGGCATTTATTATTAATGGCGAGATGTATAGTTATCGTCATTTTGGTGAGCGGGTGAATGCAATACGGAATAAAGTTAATGAGATAAAAGGGAATGAATGCCTATTTGCATTATCGCTGCATGATGATGTTGATACTTATGCTACTATAGTTGCCTTATGGTTGGAAGGTTTGGCTTATGTTCCATTGCATCCCAATCAACCATTGAGCAGAAATATTAATATTGTCCATCAAGTGGGAACACACCATGTCATAGACTCAGCAGAAGAAACTGTTTATGCGGAATGGGGGAAAGAAGATGGGAATGAGATAGTGTTTACATCGGATTTGGGTTGTGCTAAGTCCCAAATTGAAGGATGGACGGTTGCCGATGACAGCAACTTGGCGTATATTTTATTTACCTCAGGGAGCACGGGAGTGCCGAAAGGAGTGATGATTAGTAGGGGCAATGTGGCTGCTTTCATGGATTCTTTTTGGAAAACAGGTATTGTCATTGATGAAACTGACAGATGTCTTCAGGCATTTGATTTGACGTTTGATGTGAGCGTTCAATCTTTTCTCGTTGCATTAACAAAGGGAGCATGTGTATATACAGTGCCTTATGGTAGAGTTAAATATCTATTTGTTGCATCATTAATTCAAGATGAGGGTATCACTTTTGGGGCAATGGCACCTTCAATGCTGGCCTATCTTCGCCCTTATTTTGATGAACTAAAAGCCGGTAGCCTGAAAACATGTATCTTGACAGCTGAAGCATGCCCCTCAGACTTGATGGAGGAATGGTTTAAGTGTGCGGTTAATACCGATATCTATGACTTTTATGGTCCAACAGAAGCCACGATTTACTGTACCCATTATAAGTTGTCAAGGAACGGTGGAAACTTGTCTGAAAATGGCATTATTTCTATTGGAAAGCCGTTAGCTAATATTGATGCTATCCTTTTGGCAGAGAATGGAACGGTAATTGAGGATGGTGCTAAAGGAGAATTATGTGTAAGTGGAGGTCAGGTTACTCAGGGCTACTGGGGTCAGCCAGAAAAAAATGCCGAAGTCTTTTTTGAATTAGAGCGAGGTGGGGAGGTCAGAAGATATTATCGTACAGGTGATCTGTGCTATAGGCACGAAAGCGGAAATCTTATGTATTGCGGTAGGATTGATCAGCAGGCTAAGATACAGGGATTTAGGGTCGAATTGGGCGAAATCGAATTTCATGCACGAGAATATTATAATAAAGAGTACAGAACAGTGGCCATTGCTTTCCAAAATACTTCCTCTTTAACAGAAATAGCTTTATTTGTTGAGAAAGAAGATGAGGATCCAGGACATTTACTGGATTATCTACGGGCTAAGATGCCGAATTATATGGTACCCACAAGAGTGTTCTTCCGCCAAGAGTTCCCACTAAATGATAGTGATAAGATAAACAGAAATATGTTAAAAAAAGAGATAATATGACAGAAGAAGAGATTTATAAACAGTTAAATGATTTGTTTGTCAAGGTTTTCAAAAGGAGTGATATTGTCATCAATTCCGATACATCAGCTAACGATATACCCGAGTGGACTTCACTAACTTATATGACTTTAGTATTCGAGATAGAACAGGCCTTCGGTATTAAGATTAAGTTGAAAGATATGATGATGTGGCAGAAAGTTGGTGATATGGTTCAGACGATTAATAAAAAATTAAATGGTAATTAATTCGCTACCATTCCTTGTTTTTTTTGCGATAGTATTTATATCCTATTATTTGCCAATTAATAGGAAAGATGGGCAGTATCAGAATTGGTTATTGCTCTTGTCTAGTTATTTCTTTTACGGTTATGCTGACCTGAGGATGCTTCCACTTGTCATTGTAGTTACTGTTTTTTTCTATTTTATTGGAAGAGGCATTGAGAAATACGAGGACACAAACATCTCAGATAGATTGTTGGTACTGGGGATAGTTTCAGGTATTGGATTACTTATCTATTTTAAGTACACTAACTTTTTTATCAAGTCGATAAGTGATTTATTGTCCAGTGTTGGGATACCCACCAGTTGGCATTCATTGAAAATAATTGTGCCGTTAGGGATTAGTTTCTTTGTATTTAGATTGGTCAGTTATGTCATAGAAGTGCACAGAGGTATGATGTCAGCCACAAGAGATTTTGTGTCTTTTGCTGGGTATGTTGCTTTCTTTCCATGCATGCTGTCGGGGCCTATAGACAGACCAAATAACTTCATCCCACAATTAGAAACTAGGAGGCCATTTGATTACGAAACAGTGGTGGATGGACTACGTCAGATATTATGGGGAGTGTTTAAAAAAGTGGCAGTAGCGGACAACTTGGCTCGTTTTGTAGACATCTATTTGGATAATGGTCAGACAATATCAACTGGTAGCACTACAATAGTTGTTGCGGTTGCTTATACATTCCAGATATATGCTGATTTTTCAGGATATTCAGACATGGCAATAGGCGTAGGAAAGATGCTCAACTTGAGGGTGGCCAAGAATTTCAATTATCCATTCTTTTCGCTGAACATTGCGGATTTTTGGAGAAGATGGCATATGTCCTTAACTACGTGGGTGACAGATTATGTATTTACTCCATTATGTTTTAGTTTCAGGAAGGGACGCCAATGGGGAATGATAGCAGCAATAATAATCAACTTTTTGATTGTAGGATTATGGCATGGTGCAAGCTGGAACTATGTTATATATGGATTGTATCATGGTTTATTGTTTGTCCCTTTGATACTATTAAAGAGGATGAGTGTGGTGGAAGAAGTTAAGACAAATCGATTAGGGCTACCTGCCGTTAAGAGCTTGGTTAAAATGTTGGGTACATTTGTTCTGGTAGTGTTTGGCATGTTTATTTTCCGTTGCACAAGTATTAGTCAATTCACAGAGGAAATAGCAGGAGTAGGGAAAGGGTTCTTCTCAATGCCAGAGGTGGGAGCAATAGTCAATTGGGTTCTTGTTGCTTTGATGCTGCTAACTGAATGGTGTCATAGGAAAAAGGACTTTGGTTTAGCAATCAGTTATATCCCGAGCAAGTTAGTGCGATGGGGAGTATATTTGTTAATATTGATGGTGGTATTTATAACAGGAGGAGAAACAACCAGTTTCATTTATCAAGTGTTCTAGGATGAAGAAATTCATATATAATATTTGCTTATTCTTGCTCATTGTTGGTATTTTAGCTGTGGTTCTTGATATGATGATTACGAAAGGATTGCATCAACGAACTGATTATGTGCAGGAAGTGTGGAATGATGTAATGGATTCGACGGTTGCCCCCGACTTAATAGTATTAGGAAATTGTGTAGCCATGCATGACCATAATCCAAGGATTATAGATTCCATTTTGGGTGTAAATTCGTATGTCTTTGCAATGAGCAATCTTACTTTTCCTTATCATTATTTTATGTGGAAGATGATTAAGAAATACCGTACGAAGTATCCAAACATGATTATTCTTAGTTTAGATTATAGCGATTTGAGTTACAGAGACGCAAAGAATAATATGGAAAATGAGCAGTTCCTCTCACTTATGTTCGATAAAGATGCACGTAATTTTTTATACCAATATGGAGGGTACAATTGGTTAGATATTCATGTGCCATGTTATCGCTATTTCGGACATCAAAAACGTATTAAATACGGTTTGGCAAATACTTTAGGTTTACATGGATATGCTGGGAATCCAGAACATTACAAAGGATATATAGCATTAGACAAACCATACTTTTTCCCCCAAGAGTGGTATGATGGTGATTTCAATCAACCGATTGAAACAGAGATTATAGCCATGCTTGATGACTTTTTGGGCGATTGTAAAAAAGATGGGATAGAAGTAATTGTTGTTCTCCCTCCAATTGCATACGAGCTAACTGACATGGTAAATAATGTGAATGAAATACATGGTATTTATGATTCGTTAGCTAATAAGTACGGTTATGAGTGTGTCAGCTATTGTGCACCACATTGGATGTCAATGGATACGAACTATTTTGAGACGCCTAATCATTTGAATGGAGAGATGTCTAATATATACACCACAGATTTGGCTAAATATATACAGCATCACTATAAACTACAAGGTGAGGAAAAAGATGATGGACGGTATTAATGCATAAACAATGGACAAATGAAGAATTTGTTGAAAATAGATCATATAGGTTACGCAGTCCATAATATTATAGAGACTGCTCAATATTACATCAACGCGGGCTGGAGGATGTCTAAGATTTATGAGGAACGTGTTCAGAATACAAAAATAGCCTTTTTGAAAAAAGAAGGATTTGTCACAATAGAACTTGTTTCCCCATTGGCGGGGAAATCCCCAGTGGACAATATATTGTCACAAGTCGGTTGCTCTACATATCATGTTTGTTATGTTGTGGAAGATATAGAACAGGCGGTAGAGGAATTGTACGATGAGGATTTTAAGCCACTATTCTTTCCTGTGGAATCGGTGGCAATGAATAATAGAAAGATTTGTTATTTGTATAATCTTAAAGTAGGATTAATAGAATTGGTTAGTCAGTCATAATATTTATTATGGAAAGAGAACAGATTATTGAGAAATTGACTCCATTAGTGCGTGAGGCGTTTCAGGATGACTCTTTGGAAATCATAGATAATATGAGTGCCGAAAATGTTGCTTCTTGGACATCATTATCGTTTATGCAGTTACTATCAAAGATTGAAGAGAAGTTTGCCTTTAAGTTCAAAATATTTGAGCTGATAAACATCCACAATATGGGTGATTTGGTGTCTTCAATAGAAAATCACTTCTCAAGTAATGAGTGATAACGTAAAACTTCGATTATTTACAGCAGCTCAAATTAGAGATTGGCTATTTCACGGTACCTGTTATGCTGGCCTTTCTGAATATTTGATTGACAAACAACGAGCGTTTGCCATATTGGCCAATCCGTATGTTGAGGATGATATGTCGCTGATTTCTGCTTTATTTGTGAACGATAGGTTGGGAGCATACACTTATGTCTTTCCTGATTTGCTAGAGAAACCAAATAATAGGATGATATATTGGAATTCAACACTTTATGTTGATCCAAAATATGAGGGGAGAGGATATGCCTATATAGTAATAGCGCAGATGTGTGAATTGTATGGGGCAGATTATTTCGATTTAGATGCGGCTGAGGCTTCAGTAGAGAACTTGAAGTATCAAGGATTGCATATCGAATATGTGCCAAATTACCTATTGTCTAATAAGAACATTCACCGGAATGGACTGAAAGGGGAGCTGTCCTATTTGTCAAATAAAATAATTAAACTGATAAATAACCGTAAAAATGAATTGTCAATCGGAATTGCAAACAGCAGGTATACAATACAGTATGCTAGTTATATAGATGATGAAATATATGCTTTCGTAAAGTCTCATTCTTCCAGGGATGTTTTCCTACGAAGAAAGGATACTTTTAATTGGATATTACAATACCCTTTTTTACTCGAATCACCTTTAGAGAAAAGATGTAGGCGGACATGTGAATTCTCTTCAATTATTAAAGAGTTCAAAATGTATGGAGTAGTTGTGAGGGAGGATGATGTAATAATTGGGTTTATGATTCTTAGATCCACTCCAGAGGAATGGGCAGTTAAATATCTATATTATGATCAAATGGCCAGCATGAGCGTTTTCCATGCTGTTGCAGAACATCTTATCACATACCCTAAAAGACGCTTCTTCACAGCAAACAAAAGTTTGCATGATTTTGTGGCGAAATACAATTTATATGATCATGATACATTATACAATAGATCGTTTGCTTTTCCAGATAATTTCAGTTTTAATCGGGGTTTAGCTATTCAAGCTGGAGATGGAGATAATATTACATGAATAGATCATGTTGAAAAAGATAATTAGGCACATAGTACATTTTTATAATCGTATCCGGTTACACAATACGGATTTCACATTAATTACCAACACATGTATCGGGGGGATTATTTATCATGAATTGCACCTTCAATTCATGTCACCTACGATTAATTGTGGCATTCTAGAGCATGATCAGTTCATAACTTTCAGCAGTCATTTAGAACATTACTTACAGCTGTCACTTGATTTTATCCCTTCAGAATGGAACTATCCTGTGGCGATATTACACGGAAATTGGGGGGATGTTATTGTTCATTTTACACATTATAAGAGTGAGCAAGAGGCATTAAAAAAGTGGTCGAAACGTAAGGAAAGAGTGAATCCTCAAAATATATTCATTATGATGGATGGAGACAATTGTACTGAGGAACAGGTTAAATCCTTTGAAAGCATTCCTGTAAAGAGAAAAGTCATTATAACAATGAAGAACTATCCTGAGTGCAAGTCGGTATTTGCTATTAAGAGACAAGATTATGTTCAAAGTGAGATTTTGAAATACGGGCTAATAAAGAAATCTGTCAGGTGGTTTGAACTATTCGACTACGTTTATTTTTTCAATACAGGCAAAATAAGGAATAATGCATTGTTTCGTAATCATTAGGAAAATAAAAAAGAAGCTGAATAAGCTGTGCTGCAAACCAATAGAGGTTTTTGTATTTCATGCTGTGTCTGACAGATTTGATGAGACACTGAATCAGCGTGCAGATTGGACTTCTACAGATGAATTTAAAACCAATATTTTGGCACTAAAAGATAAGTATCTTTTTATTTCTTTAGATGAGGCATTTCGGAAGTTAAAAAGAGATTGGATTAGAGCTATTAATTATGCTGTTTTGACATGTGATGATGGTTTTGCTTCTGTTATAGACATATTACCATTTTTAGAAAAACAGCAGATACCTGTGACACTATTCGTGAATCCCAAGTATTTAGATGGGGTGAGCAAGCGGGAAGGATATACCGATAACCCTCAGTATATTTTGAAAGAAGACTTGTGGAATTTGAAATCGCCACTAATTACGATAGGAATGCATGGTTACGAGCATAATGATGCAACCCGAATGACGAAAGAGGAATTCTTTGATTCAGTAGAAAGGTGTAAAAAGATTTTGGAATCACATCCTCGATATATTCCATATTATGCGTATACATGGGGCAACTATTCCGAAATGACTCAGCAAGTGCTATATGAGAAGCGAATAGTTCCCGTACTAACTGATGGGGAGTCGAATTATCGATATCGGCAGGGGATAGGAAGGAAGCCCATTGATAGTTATTATTTGAATAAGATTTCCGTTTTCAATTGATAGCTATTCACGTCAAAGCGAAATGCTGAAAGGCTTTAATGAGTTTGGGTTTTATGACAGGTGTTCGGTTTTCTGTGATAGTGCCTTTGTACAATAAGGCTCAATATATCAAGAGGACTATAGAAAGTGTCCTACACCAAACCTATAGTGATTTTGAGCTGATTGTGGTGGACGATGGAAGTACGGATGATTCGTTGGAGATGGCAAAAAGTGTTGTTGGGTCAAATAAAGAAAAATGTAAAGTAATTGCTCAAGCTAATTCAGGAGTCTCTTGTGCCAGGAACGAGGGCGTCGCATTGTCTAAAGGCAAATATGTCTGTTTCTTGGATTCAGATGATTGGTGGGAACCGAGGTTCCTTGAAGAAATAAACAGACTGATAGAGTCTTATCCGGATGCAGGGCTTTACGGGACAGGTTTCTACTTGGTAAAGAATGGGCGGAAAAAAATCGCCCCAATTGGAGTGGAAGCAGGGTTTGTAAAAGGGTATATCAATTATTGTCAAGTATATGCCAAGACGATGTGTATGCCGATTTCATCAAGCTCAGTAGTAATCCCCAAAGATATTTTTGATTCTTCAGGACGATTTAGAAGTGGCATTACCTTAGGTGAAGATTTTGATTTATGGATTCGAATAACGTTAAAGTATCCAGTCGTCTTGCTCAATAGACCCTTATCTAATTATTTCCAAGACATACCCATTAAAAATAGGGCTACCAGAAAATTAAGAGACCCCAATTCTCATATATTATGGAACTTGGATTACCTTGAAGAGGAGGAAAAACAAAATCATGATTTAAAGATACTCTTGGATAAAATGAGGGCAAGTGGGTTGCTTCGATTCTATTTATCTTTTCGATATCATGAAGAAGCAATGCGCCAATTGTCAAAAATAGATTGGCGGAATGTGCCTCAAAATGAGTATTATATATATCACTCACCTCTGTCTTTGCAAAGAATTCGATTCTGGTTCCTTAATTCGGCAGCCTTTGTAAAGCAGTATATATCACTTTTTATTAACAATAATAAATAGCTCACGTTGGTTCATTATTTCCCAAAACAGTTATCAAACAAGGCAATCATCACCTATATTCTTTCATTGGCTATAGTTAGTATTGTCTTCGTAAAGTATATGCTGAAGCCAGCATTCTTAATTATAGGTATAGTTTGGGTCTTGGCTTTCTTCTTACTTTCGTCCCACTATTCGAAGAGCTGGTTAAGGATTGAAGAAAAGAAGTTCCTAAAGAGATTGTTTATCACAGCGGTAGTTTTAAGGTTAATATGGGTTATCTTTTCCTACTTTTTTTATTTGGTAAAGACAGGTTCACCCTTTGAATTCGGTACGAGTGATGCTATAGCATATCACGATACTGCAATATGGTTTAGAGAAATAGGATGGGCTCAAACGATTAATTATCTTTCAGCGCAATCGTTATCAGATTCGGGCTACCCACTTTATTTGACATTCTTATATTCAATAATTGGCCCTAATATTTTTGTAACCCGTATAATCAAGGTATTCTTAAGTAGTTGGACATGTATCTTTGCATATAAGTTAGCAAAACGTAATTTCGGAGATGAGGCAGGTCGTATTGCTGGAATTTTTTGTGCTTTGAGTCCAAATCTAGTGATATATTGTGGAATGCATCTTAAAGAAACCGAGATGATTTTTTTAATGATGGCTTCATTAGAAAGAGCGGATAATTTACTACGTCAGGAGCGGATAAAGTTTTGGAATGTCTTATTAACTGCCTTACTTGTGGTGAGTTTGTTTTCCTTCAGAACCGTACTGGGGGCATCAGTGGTTTTTGCTATTTTTTCGTCCCTGGTTTTCTCAAGTACTTCGGTAATGACAAAATGGAATCGTGCAGTATTGGTGATTTGGGCGGTTGTTGCAGTTGCAGTCTTTGCTAGTGGAACTATTGCGAATGAAGTTGAGGGTTACTGGGAGTCACGTGGTTCGAACCAAGAACTTAAAAGAACACAACAAGTAAACAAAGGAATTGAATGGGCAAAGTATGCAACAGGTACAGTTATGGCTCCAATGATGTTTGTGTTGCCGTTCCCAACCATGGTTGATGTAGACGAACAGTATAATCAACAGATTGTAAATGGGGGTAATTATGTGCGAAACTATATGGGTATTTTTGTGATTATAGCAGTGTTCAATGCTTTGTTTAAGAAGAGGAATTGGCGAGATTATGCATTGATAGGTAGTTTCATAATAGCCTATTTGGGAATAGTCTGTTCCAGTGGGTTTGCAAATTCAGAGAGATTTCTATTACCAGGTTTGCCTATACTATTAATAATAGCGGCGTATGGTATCACCTTGATTGACCAAAGGAATTATAGGATTGTTAAAATTTGGTGTCGCTTTCTTCCGGTGATTATTTTATTATGGGCTGTGTTCAAACTCGGTTCCCGAGGAATCTTATAGAATAGAGCTATTATCGAGCGGATAAAGGATCATCAGGCAAGAATCAGTCATCTTTATCACCCTATCATTTTAAGCAATGCTGGTTTAGGTAAGAAAAGTGGTAATAAGAAGAATGTAATATGCCGTGGTGTTGAATCTACAATTAGTTTTTAAATCCAGTCCAGAATTAAACAGAAGCATCAAAGACAATTGACAGTTTAACGATTGATAAAAGATATGAATATTACAATTACAGGCGGTGCTGGTTTTATCGGTTCCAATTTATGTGAGCATTTTGTAAATAAGGGGTACGAGGTGACCTGCTTAGATAATTTCGCAACAGGCTTTAGGCATAATATAGAGCCCTTACTCAGTAAGTCTAATTTTAGATTCGTGGAAGGTGACATACGAGATTTTAATACCTGTGCCGAGGTGGTAAAGAATGCAGACGTTGTCCTCCATGAAGCAGCTTTGGGAAGTGTCCCACGTAGTATCAATGATCCAATCAATACCAACAGCAATAATATTGACGGATTTCTAAACATGCTTGTCGCCTCCCGTGATGCGGGTGTGCACCGTTTTGTATATGCCGCCAGCTCATCTACTTATGGAGACAGCAAAGAGTTGCCTAAGATAGAACACAACATTGGACGGCCGCTATCCCCATACGCTATTACGAAGTATGTTAACGAATTATATGCAAATGTCTTTTCAAGTCTTTACGGAATAGAAACCATTGGGTTAAGGTATTTCAACGTATTTGGACGCCGCCAAGATCCAAATGGGGCTTATGCTGCCGTAATTCCTTTATGGGTAAAGGCATTAATCCATCATGAGTCGCCATTCATCAATGGAGATGGCAGTTATTCTAGAGACTTTACATATATAGATAATGTCATTCAAGCCAATGAATTAGCGGCAACGATTTCTTCCGAAACCATTCGTGAGAGGGCATCGCTCTATAACCTTACATTGCCCAAGAATGCACCTATTGATATGGTGTTCAATGTCGCCTATGGTGGCAATACTACCTTGAATTCTTTATTTGAATGCCTGCGAACCAATTTGTCGCACTTCGATCCTGCCATAGCGAACATCGTTCCGTGCTATCGTGAGAATCGCCCAGGTGACATTCCTCACTCCCAAGCCTCAATCATTAAAGCGCAACGGGTGCTTGGCTATCAGCCAAAATATGATGCATTGGCAGGTTTCGAACAAGCCTGTGAGTGGTATTGGAATAATTTGAAATAGATGAAGGTCATTTTTGTTGCCAGCGGCAATAAATCTGTTGGTACAGTTAGTCCGTTTGTGAAATCGCAATATGAGTCACTGAAAGGAGAGGGACTGGATATGCGGTTGTTCCCGATTCAGGGCAAGGGATGGAAATCGTATTCAAAAAGCATCTGGGCTCTTCGGAGAATTGTCCGAAAAGAAAAACCAGATGTAGTTCATGCACATTATTCGATTTGTGGAGTTGTGTCGACGCTGGCATGTATAGGGTTGAATACAAAGGTAGTGACCTCTATCTTAGGCAGTTTTCCGCATAAAAGCCTTAAACTATACTGGGTCAGGTTTTTCATCAAACATCTATGGGATGCCACAATTACAAAGTCACAACGAACGGCCGACCAACTTGGCATTGAGTTACCTGTTATTCCCAATGGTGTCAACTTGTCCCAATTTTATCTAATGGATAGAAACGAGGCTCGAAAGAGTCTCGGAATGTCCGTCGAAAAAAAATATGTAATCTTTGTATCTGACCCCAGACGGCCAGAGAAAAACTATACACTTGCAAACAAAGCAGTCGAAGCTCTCAACGATGGGGCAGTCGAATTAATGGCTGTTTATAATAAGCCTCATGACGAAGTGGTCAAGTACATGTGTGCCGCGGACGTTTTGCTGTTGACTTCGTTGAACGAAGGCTCGCCAAATGTAATTAAAGAGGCCATGGCATGTAACTGTCCGATTGTATCAACCGATGTTGGGGATGTGTCATGGATAACCAAGGATGTTGAAGGTACTTATGTCGCTAATACTTTCGATCCACTCGAACTAGCTTCATTATTGCAAAAGGCTTTGTTGTACAATGAGCGGACCAAGGGTCGGGAGCGGTTGCAAAACTTGAATCTAACAGTAGAGAAAATCGCACAGAGAATAATATCTGTTTATTCTGGCATTCTGGCATAGCGGTGATCCCAATTATTGTTTTGCGAACAGTGCCTATATCCTTGATTATTCTTCTTTAGTTCCTCTATAGTTCTTCGACTCTGTATAGAGGAACAATAAGGCATTCAAAACATATTTGGCGTAAATAGTGAGAGCGGTCAGTAGCGTGAAGATGCCTTCGAAGAGATGTGTGGAAGATGGATGATGTGTTAAGGTATGATGGGTCTAATTATCACAGGTTGATGTCCTTAATGTGTCCTTCCCTTGTAGAAATATAGGAAATGAAGAATGGATGTGGAGTTTGAGATATTCTGTTAGCTCCAAGGACAGACGGTAATATGTTCAATTATGGTGAAAGAACTGAAAGAGAATTTTTTATTGAATTGTGCGTTTCCGATGGCGGATAAAGTCATGGGGACTTGCGCCATGAAATGGTATAGGCAGATAGTCATGATGAGCGAATGGTCTAGTCAAAAAGTACTCGAGTGGCAAACAATTCAAATGAAAAAACTGGTCGAACATGCATATTGCCATACGCGATACTATAGAGAGGTAATGGATGGAATAGGTCTGAAACCCCAGGATATAGTTTCGTTGGACGATCTGAAGTTGTTCCCGGTTTTGGACAGAGATACTATTAAAGAAAGGTTTGCGGACTTAATTCCAGATAACATTAAGAATTATCCTCATAGAAAGAGTTCGACAGGAGGGTCGACAGGTGAGCCACTTCAGTATATTTGCGATGAGAACACTTGGGGTTTTGTGACTGCAATGAAGATTTTTTCGTGGAAGAAGTTCGGATACCATTATGGCGATAAATTTGTTTCGCTTGGGAGCTCTTCGCTTTTCCCAACAAATAAGAGAAGCCTGGTGCATGAAATCTATTTTAGGTTGAAGAATACCATCCCGCTGAACGGAATGAATATGGATGATGCCACATGTGCTAAATATATGGACATTATTCGCAAGCGGGACATTCATTATATTTATGGTTATGCAACAGCCATTTACTTGCTTGCTCGGTATTGCCGCGAGAATGGGGTGCAGTGGCATTTTGACGTGGCTTTTCCTACCGCTGAGAAATTGACTCCGTTATATAGAGAGACCATTACAGATACATGGGGGGCAAGGGTGATGGACTGTTATGGTAGTAAAGACGGAGGCATCACTGCTTATGAGATTGAGCCCGGGGTTTATCATGTGGGATATGCCTCATGGTTAGAAGCGTCGGAGGAAGAGCCGTCGGAACTCTATGCGACTAATTTGGTTGACTTTGCATTCCCGACTATTCGATATGCCAATCGCGATGAGGTAATGATGTGGAACCAGAATGTTGATAGTAAGTATAATGGACAGCTTTTGAGAGAAGTGGTTGGCAGAACCTCTGATATTATCTTGTTTGATAATGGCCACAAGCTAACGACCTCTGGATTCACTATACTTTTTAGAGATTTGAAGGTAGAGGCATACAGGATAATCAAAACGGGGGGGATGTCAGTTTCAGTGCAGGTACAGAAAGGCAAGGAATACACCCAGACAGAACATGATTTGCTAAAAGACACAATTAGAAAATATGTTGGAGAGGGTGTCGATATTACTATTGAGTATGTGACTGCTTTTGAACCATTGAAAAATGGTAAGAGGTCTTTTATGTATAGTCAATAGTCTAAGATGGTTGCTGTATCTTTCGAATAACCTCACAGATTGTTTTGTATTATTATTGCAAGTTGCGTAGGTTTTTTGTAATGGTTTGAAAAGAATGTTCTATTGAGGTGATGAATGTTGCTTTCTTTTTAGGTGCATTGAATAGGGGCGGGGCAGAGACCCTCTTGGCAGATATTTTTGAAAGAGGGGAAAAGTTGCCATTCAGGGCGGTATGCATATATCGGAATGAAGGTAATATGTCAAGTGTTTTTCATGCCACATCAGTGCCAATGCTACAGCTTGAGAGAAAAGGAAGTTGGCTGCAGTATGGTGTCCGTTTTAGAAGGTTAGTGAAAAAAGAGAAGATACAGATAGTTCATGCGCAGTCGGCTTTTAATGCTGCCATAGCTATTTTATGTCTGGCATTAACTAAGGTTAAGATTGTTACAACACTGCATGGAACAGGGTTTAGTAACGCAAACATACTGTACAAATGGCTCGTATTTAGGCATAGCACGCGGATGGTGTGTGTGAGCGAATGGGAGAGGTCATATTATCACAATTTCAACACTTTGGGTGCGCACGAACGATTTGTCGTGATTCCCAATGGTATAGATTTTAATAAGTTTGGATATTTGTTAAGCCGGCCGAGGAAGGATGGGCCAATCCGGATGTGCATGGTTGGTAATTTTGTTACGGAAAAGGATCAATACTTTATATGCCATTTCTTGAAGGAATTGTCGGAAAGGGATGTGCCTTTTGAGTTCTATTTTGTTGGACGAGAGGTTCCTGCATATAAAAAATGTTTTAATGATTGCGTGACTTTTTGTGAGAATAACGGACTGAGTGATAGGGTGCATTTCACTGGTGTCCGCAATGATATTCCTCAGTTATTGTGTCAGATGGATGCCTTTATCTATGCTTCAAAAAGTGAGACGTTCGGACTAGCACCGGTTGAAGCAATAGCGGTGGGGCTTCCTACATTTCTGAACGATTTGGATGTGTTTGTGGAAATTGCCAAGGATGGACAATATGCGATTCTCTATAAGTCTGGTGATGTTCAAGATCTTTATTCTAAATTTCAAGATTTTAGCAGGAATAGACAATCTTATTATGACAGGGCAATGGTAAATGCATCAGCAATCCGTAATATTTATTCTATTTCAACCCATATAAACGGTTTGTTTTCTTTATATTCACAAATAATGTCATAGGAATGAGTGGAATATATGGTAGTCTTAGATCCTATTCTCCAGCTATAGTTGAGAAGAAACTTGAACAACTGCGGTATCGACTTCCCGTAAAAATACTGGATTTGGATTCTCATGAACTTTCAGCAGTTGTAGATGGTACTTTTTATAACCAGCATGATAAGGATGTGCTAATAGACCTTTATAAAAAGTATGGCACGAATTGTCTTCATTATTTAAATGGCGATTTTGCTTTTGTTTTATATGATCCTATTGCACAGTTGCTTTTTGGTGCAGTCGATCGCGTAGGGTCTAAACCATTGTATTACTCATCTCAGGGTGGTTTTGAATTTTGTTCCCATTTGTTACCTTTGTGTGTTGGCAATAATTATTCTGTTGACACTTATGCTCGTCAATGCTATTTCGCGATGCAGTATGTTCCTGCGCCATTTTCAATCGTGAGTGAAATTAAGAAACTTGCTGCAGGAGAATATTTTATTTATGACATACACAAGGGCGTGCTGAATACAGAAATATACTGGGATTTATATGATAATACCGCTCAACTTAGTGTCCCTACTAGTTTTGAAGAAGCCGTTTCTGTCTCAGAGAAATTGATTGAAGATTCTGTCAAGTTACGTATGCCTTCGGAAGAGCACCCAGCGGTTTTCCTATCAGGAGGAATAGATTCTTCGTTAATAGCAAAATATGTCCATTCATTCAGTTCAGGTTGTCAGGCTTATTCAGTTTCTTTTTTAGAAGATTCGTGGGACGAAAGTCGTTATTCTTCAAAAGTTGCTGAATTGTTAGGGATTGAAAACCATAAGTTAGTGTTCACATCTACTGATGCGCTAGATATTGTTCAGAATCTACAGAACTATTACGATGAACCTATTGGAGATGCTTCTGCATTGCCGACATCTTTTCTTTGTGAGAAGGTGGCTCAAGACATACCAGTTGCTTTTTGTGGAGACGGAGGAGACGAAACATTCTTTGGCTATCCTCGTTATTTGCGATACGCAAAACGACAGAGAGTGTATAAGATGCCAGTAGCGTTGCGTAGGCTTGGTGCAGGGGTTTTTAGACTTTGTGGAAAAAGTCGCGAGGCACTTTCATTGCAAATGAAAGATGTTCAGAGTCTCTACTTAAATAGACGTGAATATTATCCGGCAGAACTATTTGATGCAATAGCGATACAGCAATCTGTCCCACAACGGAAGTACCTATATGGGAATGAAGAAGTTGAGAGGGCATTCAATGATTTTGACATCAAGACGGTTCTTCCTTATGAATTGTGTGTAAAGATGGATAGGGCGTCCTCGAGAGCGTCGTTGTCAACCTTTGCCCCGCTGCTGGATTATCATCTACTCGAGTACTCAAGGATTATTCCATCAGATTTCTTGTATAAAGGCGAGCTTGGCCAGAAAAGTGTTTTACGATATATTCTCTACAAATCACTGCCGTCAGAATTGTTTGAGAGGAAGAAACGTGGATTCGGAGTCCCAATAAGCCAGTGGTTCCGTGAGGGGCTTAAGGATTATATTATAGACACGATAAACAAAGATACCGTAAAAATAATACCAGAATATGACGGAGAGAAATTGATAAAGATGCGGGATGACCATATTAAAGCAGTTGCTGACTATGCCCCATTCTTATGGATGGTGGCAAATTATGTCGAATGGTTTAGATTGTTCGAATCTCAAAAGTGCCATTATTGAGAATGAGGTGATTCTTAATACTTTGGAATCGTGTTAAGGACTACTCGTGGGGTTAAGTATTGGGTAGATTTTCAGCTGGTTATGTTTGATAGTGACATTATTGTTATTCCCCCCATTAAAAAATAAGGGTAGTCAGATACATTCTACTGATAGTTTGGTATCAGTTGTATGGTCAATTCTTCAGTTCTAGAAATAGAAGTATAGATAATCAACAGTATTATAATTGGGGTAGATCGTCATATTTGTTTGAAATTATTTGCAATAGAATCTTCCAAAGTATACTAAAGTGTATCGAAATTGAGAATTATTATAATTACTTATGTCAATAGTTGAACATAGATCTTTAAAGTCTATAGTAAAAGGGATATGGACACATTCGTTGTCTATTCTGACTATGTTTACATTTCCTTATCAGGTGACGGTTGCTCTTCATCGTCTGAGAGGAGTAAAGATAGGGAAAAAATCACATGTTGCCCGAGGCGTGGTATTGGATGACCGCAATCCAGATTTAATAGAAATAGGGAAAGGTGTGGCTATTACGTCAGGAGTTATGATTTTATGCCATCAAAGAGACTTGACAAATTACAGACCGGGGATGTATGCGATGCAGTGCCCTTTTAAAGAAGGCAAGGTCGTTATTAAAGATGGGGCTCATATAGGAATTGGAGCCATCGTAATGCCAGGTGTTACTATTGGCGAGGGCGCAATTATTGGTGCAGGAAGTGTAGTGACTCGGGACATTCCTCCTTTTTGTGTTGCTGTAGGAGCACCAGCAAAAGTAATCAAAACCTTTATGAATTCGGAACAATGAGATATATATTTGAACTTAACCATCCTAAGCATTATTACCAATTTAAGTATGTGATGAATTCATTGCGGGAGGATGGTCATGATATATTGGTTCTAGCTCGAGACAAGGATGTATTGTTAGATGTCCTTGATGAAGAAGGCGTTCAGTATAAGGTTTTTGGCAGGCACAATAAATCTATGTCTGCAAAGATTTTGGGGACATTTCGGCTGGTTAGAAATTATATGACAATTACAAAACAGTTTCAACCAGATATAATTGTTTCGAAAGCTTCGTGGTATGGGGTTTATACTGCAAAGAGACTTCATGTTAAATCCGTTATTTTCCCCGACTCTGAAGTGGTTAAGGTGACTAATAAGTATGTTGTGCCATTGTGTACCAAGGTGGTCACTCCGCAGTCCTTTCAATTGGACTATGGGGAAAAACATTGCCGTGTTAGTGGGATTTTTGAGGATTGTTATTTATCACCGCAGGTATTTCATCCGGATGTCAGTATTGTACAGAAGTATAATTTAAAAAGGCCTTATGCAATAGTTCGTTTTGTTGGTTGGTTTGCCAATCATGATGTCGGGAATAATGGTTTTTCGTCACAGGAGAAAATGGAATTGGTTCAAGTTATCTCAAAAAAAATGACGGTGTATATTTCTTATGAGGGCGACCTACCTGAAGAGTTGGCTTCTTACAGGCTTCCCACACCGGCTTCATTGATTCATGAGGTATTAAGCTGTGCCGATTTGTACGTGGGTGATTCCCAAACCATGGCATCGGAGGCTGCACTGCTGGGAACGCCTGCTATTCGTTCGAATTCATTCGTTGGGCCAAATGATATGTCAAACTTCGTTATCTTGCAGGAGAAATACGGGATGCTTTACAACGTAGCAAAACCTGTGGATGCAATTGCGCTGGCAGCCGATTTGTCAATGAATAGCCGCAAACAAGAATGGATGAAAAAGAGAGACAGATATTATGAACAGGTAGGTGATATTAATGCTCAAATTGTTGACCTTTTGGAGAATATGTAGTATAAAAGATGGATTTTACAATTGATAAATATGCACAGCTTCTTGTTGCCTTGAAAGAAAGCAATAAGGTTTTTCGCATTAGACATGATGTCGACAGGCTACCTGAGAATTCTATGAGGATAGCTCAGTTGGAGGCAAAGATGGGTATATCTGCCACTTACTATTTTAGAGTGGTGCCAGAAAGTTATAATATTGAGATTATCAGAGGCATTTCCTCGCTGAAACATGAGATAGGATACCATTATGAGTCATTGACAACATGTAAGGGCAATATTGATGCAGCATATCAGGATTTTTGTGTCAACTTAGAGAAGATGCGTCAGTTGGTTCCAATACAAAGTATCTGTATGCATGGTTCTCCGAGGAGCCGATGGGATAGCAAAGAAATATGGAAAAAGTATGATTATCATCAGTTAGGTATTATGTATGAACCATATTTTGACACGGATTTCTCAAAAACAATATATCTAACCGATACAGGACGACGTTGGGATGGGTATCGTGTTAGTGTAAGAGACAAGATTCCTAGATACCAAGAAAAATGGGAATCAGAGGGTTTGGTTTTCCATTCCACTGATGATATAATCAGCCAGTTGAATGATAATGAATCTTTACTTAACAGGTCAGGATATGGGATACTAATGACAACACATCCTCAACGATGGAATCGCTTTGGTTTCCGATATATGAGTGAGTATTGTTCGCAGACAATAAAAAACCAGATTAAACGAGTTGTTGTTAATAGTCAATTTAATAATAGTGCTGAACAATAAACTGCCAATTTGCTCGTTAATAAATCAATAATTACTTATATTATGAAAGTAACAACGTATAGATCATTATTAATTGCGTTAATTGCATTGGCTGGGCTAACTTCTTGTATTACACCCAGACAAGTGAACTATTTGCAGGATATGCACCATGGTAGTCAGATTGAATTGGAGAATAAATTCCAAGCCACAATCTGTCCTTACGATGAACTTAATATTTATGTTTTTTCTTCAAACGAGGTGTTGGCAAAACCGTTTAATATCGGAGGAGGGATTACCAATAGCGGGTTAGCTGGCCGACAAGGGGATTATCTTGTAGATGTGAATGGTAATATCCAGTTTCCTGTCATTGGAGAAATACAGGTGTCAGGTATGACACGATTAGAGCTACAAGACACGCTTACTGCCCTGCTTAAAACAGGCGGATATTTGTCTGATGCTGTGGTCATGGTGCGTTTTGCAAATTTTAAAATATTTTTCTTGGGGGCAGAAGGTGGAAAGGTGATAACCATCAGTAACGAGAGATGTACTTTCTTAGAAGCATTAGCCTTAAGTGGAGATTTGAGCCTGTATACAAGTCGTGATAAAATCGCAGTAATGAGGGAGGTCGATGGGAAGATGGTCATGAGATACTTAGACCCTCGTTCCTCCTCGGTTTTTCAAGACCCGTTCTTTATGCTTCAGCAAAATGACTTCATCATTACTCAGAAGTATAATAAGGCTACGCCTCGTACTGAGGCAGGCCAGCTAGTATCATGGTTGTCTATTGGCTTATCTGTTTTGACATTCTCGACCACAATTATCTCATTGTTTAAAAAATAATTATTATGAGCAATAACCTTCCCAATAATAATACAGGTACAGAATCGAAAGGAAATGGTCAGACCCTCTCTTTCTTGGATGAAAATCAAGCGATTAGTTTTCATGTAAAGGATTTAGTATTTCTCCTTCTGAGGAATATACATTGGCTGATTATCTTCGCGATTTTAGGCGGTTTTATAATGAACTTCTACTCTCGTCGTCAGGAGAAGGTCTATGAAAGCCACGCGAATATTCTCATTCGAAATGGAAATGAAGTAGGCGTAAGCGATTCGGATACAAGAGAACTGTCTGTTAGAACTGCATTAGGATTACAGTCGTTCTATACCTCTACTATAAATAATGAAATGATGATTCTTACTTCGAAATCATCTCTTCAACGTGTAGTGGAAGAATTGAATTTGGATGTAGTCTATAGTACAGAAACAGATATTCTTAAGAAACAGAAAAATCTTTATGGAGTTTCTCCTATTGTTTTGGAATATAATGAGGTTGATTTTATTAGACCAAATCAACTTAGATTGAAAATAGTTGATGGAAAACATGTATTGGTTAAACAGCCAGGTCATCATATGCTGTATGTTCCATTAGATAAGCCTGTGATAACTTCTATGGGTAAATTTTTAGTTCATAAAACATGGGCTTTTGATGAGAACACAATTGGACGTGAAATATCAGTTTCTTTTAATGACCCAGAGGCTACTGCTGATTTCTACCGTTCAAAAATAAATGTAATTCGTGATAATGATAAGAATACGATAGTAAATATTACAATGAGGGATAATTCCCCTCAACGCTGTGCCGATGTGATTAATAAATTGATTCAAGTATATAACGAAGGCGCGGTGTATGATAAAAAACGCATTATTAATGAGACTTATAATTTCATTAATGACCGTATTAATAGTATCAGTGTGGACTTAGGCGCACAAGAATCAGCGGTAGCAAATTATCGTAGCAGCAATGATGTGCTCAGTTCATCGGCAATTGGGGAAAATTACGTTTCCACAAGTGTGGCTTCTGCGAATGAGGCTGTGAGGCTTCAGGATGAAATTGGAATGGCAAGGATACTTTTGAATAATATAAAAGCCAGTGACGGATCCCAGGTTGTTCCAATTGGAACTATTTCGAATTCTGCGGTAGCGTCATATCTATCTGATTATAATAGTCATGCTCAAGAAGTTTTTCGTTATAAGGAAATGGGTGCAGTGAATAATCCTATTGCATCGCAGGCCATAGAACATCAGAAACAGCAGCGTGCAGATCTGATTAGTATGACAGAAGGATATATTTCTTCCTTAGAACAGCGTATAATAAATGAACGAAACATTGCTAACACAGCCTCGTCTAAGGTACGCGCAGTTCCTCTAAAACAGATTTATCTCGAAGGTTTGGAGCGAAACCAAAAAATAAAGGAAGAATTGTACGTTACCCTTCTTACTCGTCGTGAAGAATTGATGATTAGTCAGCCTTCATTAGAAGGGAATGCAAAAGTGATAGATAATGCTCGTCCCAATATGAGCCCTATTTCACCTAATATTACCAAGAATACATTTGTAGGGATATTAATTGGGTTGCTAATTCCGATAGCTTTCTATCTCTTAAAGAAACTTTTTGACACGCAGGTAAAGACTTATGCGGATGTGGAGAAATCAACAACTATACCTTTCCTCTGCGAGATTCCTTCTCTTGAAGAAAACGAAAACCGTAATATAGTCATTACAGATCAAGAACACGGGGGCGTTGCTGAATCATTCCGTCTGTTGCGAGCAAAGACAGAATTTTTAAGTGGGGAGCCGGACAAAGCGAAGGTGCTGCTTTTTTCCTCGTTACTTCCTGCTTCGGGTAAGACGTTTGTGTCCAGTAATCTTGCTGCGAGTATTGGTCTGGCAGGAAGAAAGGTTCTTTTGATGGATTTGGACTTACGAAAAGGGTCGTTAACACATAAATTCTATTCACGCAAGAATCCTGGTATCGTGAATTATCTAACCAAGAAGGATAATGATATAGACAAACTTATTCAGCATGATGTAATAGCACCGGGAGTAGATGCCTTATTCTCAGGCCCAATACCTCCAAATCCAGCCGAACTACTAGGAACGGAATTGTTTGTTCATCTTTTTGATTATTTGAGAAGCAAGTATGAATACATTATCATAGATGCTGCCCCTGCGGGTATGGTTGTAGACACAGATATTATTAAGCAAATAGCAGATCATACTTGTTTTGTGATCCGAGCCCGCAAGTTTGACAAACGAATGTTATTAGACGTTGAACGATTGTATCAAGATAAGGCTTTCCCTAGTATGTGTCTTATTCTGAACGATGTTAAGTATGACAAGCAACCGCTATATGGTCGCCAGTACGGTTATGGATACGGTTATGGATACGGCTATGGCTATGGTTATGGATACGGCTATGGTTATGGTGTAGATCTGACTGATGACAATATCGTAGAGCATTCAACTCATGAGAAGAATAAAAAAACTTCGAAAAGACAGTTCTTTCATAAAAAGAAGTAAGTTGAGTAAACTGTTTTAATTAAAAAGTATTCGAGGCTTAAGGTATGTCAAGTCAGATAACAGTAACCTCACCCCTTCTCCCAGACTTTGACAATTTCTCTGAAGTTCTGAAAGAAGTGTGGGCTAGTAAATGGATTACAAATAATGGACAGTTCCATCAAAAACTTGAGGCAGCACTGAGTGAATACCTAAAAGTCCCATACATCAGTCTGTTTACCAACGGAACGCTTCCTCTCTTGACATCATTGCAGGCCTTACGAATTAGCGGAGAGGTGATAACCACCCCCTATAGTTTCGTCGCAACCACGCATAGTCTCTGGTGGAATGGTATCAAACCAGTATTTGTTGACATTGACCCCACCAATTGTGGAATGGATCCAGATTGTATTGAAGCTGCCATCACACCCAATACTACTGCCATTTTGCCTGTCCATTGTTATGGCAATCCTTGTGATGTGGATCGAATACAGTCGATTGCAGACAAATATGGTCTCAAGGTTATTTATGATGCCGCTCATGCTTTTGGAGTTGAGATCAATGGAAAATCAATTCTTGAATATGGCGACCTTTCAACTCTGAGTTTCCATGCCACCAAGGTATTTACAACCATCGAAGGCGGGGCAATGGTTATGCATGATGAGGCGACAAAGCAAAGAATTGATTATTTGAAAAACTTTGGTTTCGAAAGCGAAACAGAAGTGATAGCGCCAGGTATAAATAGCAAAATGGATGAAGTCCGTGCGGTATTTGGGCTTCTAAACCTTCAGCAAATCGATGCTGCAATAGAGGCAAGGCATAAAGTCGCGCTCAAGTATCGAGCCACCTTGCGTGATGTAAAAGGGATTCGTTTTTTTGAAGACATGCAGGGGGTAAAGCATAATTATAGTTATTTCCCTATATTCGTTAATGTGGATGAATATGGCATGACCCGAGACGAACTTTATTCCAAGATGAAAGCAAGTGGGGTTTTCGGACGACGCTATTTTTATCCACTCATCAGTTCGTTCAGTACATATCGGGGCTTACCTAGTGCTGCTCCGGAAAACCTACCTAATGCCACTCGCATTGCAGATGAAGTGATATGCCTTCCAATGCATCATCTACTGACAGAGGAGGACACTGATCGTATTCTAGGGCTAATTGTAAAGTAAGAAAGTACTGATATCGTATTACCAGAGAAGCGATTGCTGTAATTGGGCAGTCGCTTTTTTGTTATCATGATAATACCCCCTAGTGTATTGTAAGCGTGAGTTCGGGATAACTTTGTTAATAACTTTATCAGAAAAAGAGAAGGTAATCACAAGAAAATTCGGGCGTAATAGTCATTTTGCAGGCTAAAATTTGCCGGTTTTGTTCTAATAGTCAAATTGCAGGCTGATTTTTGGAGGGAGGGTTTGGCTGAGTTGAAAAT
>Ga0247611_10002912_pt1 | contig 26444 bp, 21 predicted proteins | sample 177DNAGHGhighgp2_FD_192422 | JGI IMG/M metagenome (GOLD analysis project Ga0247611, IMG submission 192422) | Sheep rumen microbial communities from Palmerston North, Manawatu-Wanganui, New Zealand - 1770 DNA GHGhigh gp2 | ecosystem: Host-associated > Mammals > Digestive system > Stomach > Rumen... | reverse complement strand
GCTGGGCAAGCTCACAGGCATGATTAAGAAGAATCATCCCGATGTCATCATCCAGTATCACGGTCACTCTGGTCCTGGTCTTTCTATGGCAAGCATTCTGGAGGTCTGCAACAACGGTGCCGACATCATCGATACAGCCATCGAGCCGCTTTCTTGGGGTAAGGTTCATCCAGACATCATCTCGGTTCAGTCCATGCTGAAGAACGAAGGCTTCGACGTGCCCGAAATCAACATGTCGGCTTACATGAAGGCCCGTTCGCTCACTCAGGAATTCATCGACGAGTGGCTGGGCTACTTCATCAACCCTGCCAACAAACACATGACCAGCCTTCTTCTCGGCTGCGGTCTGCCAGGCGGTATGATGGGCTCCATGATGGCTGACCTTGGTGGCATTCAGAGCGCCATCAACATGATTCGCAAGCAGAAAGGCGAGGCAGAACTGACTACCGACGATATGCTCGTAGCCCTCTTCAGCGAGGTAGAGCACGTTTGGCCTATGGTGGGCTATCCTCCATTGGTAACTCCCTTCAGCCAGTATGTCAAGAACATCGCCCTCATGAACCTCCTCACTATGGCTCAGGGCAAGGGTCGCTTCGTCATGATGGACGACTCCATGTGGGGCATGATTCTGGGTAAGTCGGGTAAGGTTCCCGGTCCCATCGCTCCAGAACTCATAGAACTGGCAAAGGAAAAGGGCAAGGAATTCACCGATACCGATCCTCACACCCTCTATCCCAATGCCCTCGACGACTTCCGCAAGGAAATGGACGAGAACGGTTGGGACTACGGAAAGGACGACGAAGAGCTCTTCGAGTTGGCAATGCACCCAGAGCAGTACCGCAACTTCAAGAGCGGACAGGCAAAGAAGAACTTCCTTGCCGACCTGCAGAAGGCTAAGGATTCCAAGCTCGGCACATCACTCTCACCAGAGGAACTGGCAGCATTCAAGCACGCAAAGGCCGACGCTGTCGTTGCTCCCGTCAACGGGCAGGTATTCTACGAGTTCCAGGGCGGCAGCGAGGCTGTTCCCTGTCTCGAACCCTTCATCGGTCAGAAGTACAAGGACGGCGATGTATTCTGCTACGTTCAGGCTCCTTGGGGCGAGTTCGTACCCGTTCCAGCAGCCATCGGCGGTCGTCTCGTCGAGATCGCTGCCAAGCGCGCCTCCTTCGTCCACCGCGGCGACACCCTCGCCTGGATAGAGCGTGAGCAATGAAGTTAAAATACTTTTTGCATTAAGATATTAAAACACCGAGATTATGGCAACAATGACATTATCGCAAACGCCCCAGATGATAGTAACTCTGGAGGACAATGCTATGGTGGCCGAAATCCGGAAGGCCCTAAAGCTCATTCGCGGCATAGCCTCCGTGCGCATGGCCAACATCAGCGATGATCGAAGAATCACTCCCGCTATACGCCGCAGTATTGCGAAAGCCCGCGAGGAATCGGCACGTGGTGAGACTATTGTGTGCAAGACCCCTGAGGAAATGCAGAAGTATTTCGACAGCTTATGATTTACAGCATTGAATACTCCAAGGCTGCAGATAAGACGCTGAAGAAGTGGAAGAAGTCGAATCCCCGCCTGTTTAAGAACCTGTGACGATAAGACCTAGGTCTTGTTGCGATAAGGTCTAGGTCTTATGACGATAGGGATAGTAATGTTATGCACGGAACATTACTATCGCTTCACGCTTAGGAATACTATCCCTTCCCTCATAGGGATACTATTCTTCCGTCCAAAGGTTAATATTAACTGTACCGATAGGTTAATATTACTTACCGACATAAGTTAATATTATTTCCGTCCATAGGTTATATTAACCTTCGGCCTTAGGTTAATATAACCTATGGCGATAAGTTGGCGAACCTATTGCCACAAGTTCTAGTACTTAGATCAATAAGGACTAGTACCTTGTGATTAACCAGCGCAAAATTGGCCCGTTGTCGTATAGTCGCAAACAAACCGCACCTGCCACTAGCGAAGTGACAAGTGCGGTTCTATATCAATTTTGCGTGCGCAATCATTAATCTTGGACGAGACGGACAGAAAGGCCGCCGCAACGGAAGCCGCAGTACATGCGCACCCCGCCCGAATCGAAGTTCAGGAGCCATGCGTCCTCGGAATCCCCTGGCGTGGACGACCAATAGTCGCCGCTGGAGCCCACGTTGTCCACGCTCCCATTGCAATTGCGGTAGCCCGCAGCGGGCAGGGTGATGGAATAACCATTGGGGCCAGTGACCTCATAGCCACTACCAGTCCAAGTCCATCTGCACTTATCCCGCAATTCCCGCAATTGTTCTTTGGAAGGAAGGCTTTTGCCAAAACGACTAACGGCTTCTTCATAGGTAAAGAAATTGTTATAACCACCTGTCTCGTTTTTATCCTTCCATAATGTTCCACTAGGAAGGCCTAAGTCCACAAGGCCTTGGGATTTCAACTGTGCTTTACGCCGATCAGCTTCTGCTTTTCTTTCTTGTTCAGCCCTCAACTCTGCAGCTTTTCGCTCTTGTTCGGCTCTTATTCTTGCCTGTTCTTCAGCCTGTAAAGTCGAATAGTCCTTGCCATCCGTCACTAAAAGAACTATGCCTCGCCTGTTTTCTCGAGTCATGTACTCTCCACTGCCGAGGTAGTTGTTGGCTTTCAATAAAGATAATTCCTCATTAGTGGGAATACGCCAGTTATTATATCCGTGTTGTGCCTGTTTGTTGATTTGTGAAATAACAGACGTAGGTTCTGACTGGAATGTTCCAAGTTCATTAGGGAATATTTTCAAGTAACCATAGAGTGTCTCCACTGAGGTACGTTTACGTGGAGAAGAAGTTGTTGGAGTTACAGAACTAGCAGGAACAGAATTACTTTGTCTAATAGCAATCTTAGAGGCAAGTCGTTTTGCCAGCGCACTCACACCTACTCGAAAGTTTCCAGTTACAGTTTCACCATCTTTCGCATAAATACGAGAGCTTTCCACATCCACCACCCTGACATCCACTTGATATCCACCACCTAATCTGCTAACTTTACCAAGAACTACTTTTGAGATATTATTAATACGTCCGATTCTCACTGCAATTTCCTCGGTCACATCTGAATGCTGGAGATTCTGCTCGGCAAGAATCCTGTTTAATTGCCCTCTATCAACTCCAGTATAACCTTGAGGGTTGAAATAGGTCAGGAACATGTCCGAAATCCCATCTACATCATCGACAGATATGCCTTTAGCAGCCTGAAACTCTAATACAGCATAACGTTGTGCATACATGGTCAGTGCCGAGAGGCACATTACAAAAAGAAAGAATAATTTTTTCATTTGCTCATTATTATTGGTTAATACTTTGTTTCATCCTGTCTTATGGAGAAACTGCACCAGCCTTTGAGCAAAAGAAAAGCGCAGGACTTCTCCATACGCCACTCAGGTTTGGAACTACCTTCTACTAACTATGGGGAGCCTGCGCATAGCACAAGCAACAATGTTAGTAGATTTTGCTCTTTCACTTTTCCGAGGTTCCAATTCGAGTGGCGATTGAGCAAATAAAATATTGTATTCCGCTGAATACAATGCAAAAGTACATATTAATTTTATATGGTCAAAACAAAAGCACCAAAATGTTACAGAAGCAAAGAAAAAGCCTTTCCGCTTTGGTGATCGTAGAAAGGCTGGGGTTATGATTCGTTGGGGGGATTCATTGCTTTGCAAAACTCTTCGGCTATATTGTTAAGGTTCACGCAGTCAGTACGACTGATGTGACGCTTTCCTGCATCATAAGACCAAGGGCTCAAAATCAGCACCCGCCCAGCAGCACATGCATCGAAAAGGGCATCGGATGGTTTATAATAATCGCGGAAGCCATTGTCTGCAAGCAGGATGAAGGGATGTTGCTCGTTTATCAGCACTTGCATCACCTGCTTTTCCTGCTGCGAGATGAAGGGCGACACCATCACCACCCCTTTGCGAGCCTCGAGCACGCGGCTGTTCATATAGTCACGAAGTGTTTGGTTGTCGCCGTGCTCTGCCGCTTTTACCCAGACGCTACGTACATGCACAACGTCATAGTGCTCGGCATGCAACAGGGAAACATTACCCACGCCGTCAAAGCTGAAGCCAGCTATGTTGATGCCTTTTTGCACTCTGAAGAAACCTGGCATCAGGCGCTTTGTGGCTAACCGCTGAGGATTCATCTGTACATAGTGCATCATTGCATGCAACTGACCGCGGCGCGATAAGGGGCGAATAAAAGGGCGCTCTGTAAAAACGGGGAAGGGCCAGCTGTTGCGGCCCTCCGCTGTTGGATGTACTTGGGGTGTTGTACCCGAATTCAATTCGGGAGAAACGGCCGAAGGACCTGATTCGGGAGAAACGGACAGAGTGTATGCACGGCCCAGTTTCTTCACACCTTGCCAATATCCGCGAATAACGCTGCGTATGCTTGTATCCATGACCTTTGTCACCCGAATGATGGCATGAAGGTGGTCTGGCATCAGGCAGAACTGGAAAATGCGAATGGCGGGATAATGCTTGCACATCACATATAGCTCATCGACAACAGCATTGCCCAATGCCGTGCGCTCCACTCGCGCCTGAGATGGGTCGTTGTGAGGTATCACCAACGTGCCCAACAATGGTTGACGTGACGGCACCGTCAGCGTTATATGATAAATGCCGATGCCCCTCCATGCTGTGCCGGGTTCCTGCCATTGCCATTGTTCTTCAGTCATAACATGCTTCTTTGTTCGTTTTAGAGACAAAGATACGAATATAAATCGAGAAAAGTCGTATTTAATACAAAAACAATTTTTGTGGTGAGTGAAGTTTGCAACTGAGTTGCAGGGAGGAATGCGTAACTTTGCAGCGTAATTCGTAATTATATAAGCTATGGTACAGAATTTATTGCTTGATATTTGGGGGCTCGTGACGGAGATGGCTCCTTATCTGCTGCTCGGTTTCCTGCTTGCAGGACTGATGCACGAGTTTATACCTCGCACCGTATATGCAAACTATCTGAGTAAGCCGAACTTCAAGAGCACGCTGCTAGCTGCGCTGTTTGGTGTTCCCCTACCCTTGTGCTCCTGCGGTGTGTTGCCTACAGCAATGGGACTGCGACGCGAAGGAGGCAGCAAGGGTGCTACGATTTCCTTCCTGATTGCTACTCCGCAGACGGGAGTTGACAGCATCATTGCCACTTACTCGCTCATGGGGCTGCCCTTTGCTCTCATACGTCCTGTAGTGGCTTTCCTGACTGCCATCTTCGGCGGTACATTAGTTAATATAGCCGAGAGCGAGGACGAGATTATCGTGGCTCGCAAAGCTAATGCCACCCCCGACTCTAAGCACTACACTCTACACTCTAAACTAAGCAACGCGCTTAACTACGGTTTCGTGGAGATGATGGCAGACATAGGCAAATGGCTGATTATCGGTCTCATCGTTGCCGGAATGATAACGACGCTGGTGCCCGACCAGTGGTTCGAGGTGTTCAAAGACAACTCGCTGCTGAGCATCCTGCTGGTGCTGGCTATAAGCATACCAATGTACATCTGTGCCACAGGTAGCATACCCATTGCCGTAGCCTTAATGATTAAGGGTCTGACGCCTGGTGCTGCACTGGTGCTGCTGATGGCTGGTCCTGCCTGCAACGTTGCAAGTCTGCTCGTAATCCGTAAGGTCATGGGACTGCGCACGCTGTTGCTCTATCTCACAGCCATCATCGGCGGAGCCGTTGCTGCAGGTCTGAGTATCGACTATCTGCTACCTCGCGCCTGGTTCACCGAAGGTCTTGCCACTCAGGCTTCGTGCTGTGCCGACGAGCACATGGGATGGTTCTCGATAGCTTGCGCCGTAGTACTCATACTGCTGCTCATCAATGCCTTTTTCCACCACGATGAGTACCACTGCGACTGCGAAGAGCATTGCGAGAAGAAGAGCCACAGCGAGAGTGAGCACCACTGCTGCTGTTGCGAATCGAAATAAATATAGCGGTTTTCTGCGAAGAGTATCATATTTTTCACTATCTTTGCCATGAAGATTAGATGAAAAACATGAAAAATGGACTTGATTGATAAGGAAAAACGCGAACGCATTATCGATCTTATAAACAAGGAGGTGGTGCCAGCCATCGGATGTACCGAGCCCATGTGCGTGGCTCTGTGTACGGCAAAGGCAAAGGAACTGCTGGGCTGTCGTCCGGAAAAGATAGAGGCTCACCTGAGTGCCAACATACTGAAGAACGCAATGGGCGTGGGCATTCCCGGCACAGGCATGATAGGTCTGCCCATTGCAATAGCCCTTGGAGCCATCATCGGCAAGAGCAAATACCAACTGGAGGTTCTCAAGGACCTTACGCCCCAGGCACTGGAGGAAGGAAAGAAGTTCGTAAGCGAAGGCCGCATCTGCATAAAACAGAAGGAAGGTATTTGCGATAAGCTGTATGTAGAGATTATCGTCAGCGCAGGAGAGAAGAAGGCAAAAGCCGTAATTGCAGGCAGTCACACGCACTTCGTAGAACCAGAAACGAATGGTGAGAACATTCCTGAGGCACAGGATGACGATGAACTGCCTCTGACAATGAAACTGGTGTACGACTTCGCCACTACTGCCCCACTCGACGAGATTCGCTTCATAATGGAAGCACGCGAATATAACATGAACGCTGCACGCGAGGCGCTGAAGGGCAACTATGGGCACAATCTCGGTAAGACCATCGACAGGCCTCTCGCAAAGGGTATTTTCGGCAACAGCATATATTCCCACATAATATCGCGCACGGCCTCTGCCTGCGACGCCAGAATGGGAGGAGCGATGATTCCTGTGATGTCGAACTCTGGCAGCGGCAATCAGGGCATCTGTGCCACGAATCCAGTGTGCGTGTATGCCAAGGAAAACGAGAACACGGAGGAGGAACTGATACGTGCCCTCACCCTCTCGCACCTTACTGCCATCTACATCAAGCAGTCGCTGGGCACTCTGTCGGCTCTGTGCGGATGCGTGGTGGCTTCGATAGGAAGCAGCTGCGGAATAACATATCTGATGGGAGGCGACTATCAGCGCATCTGCTACTCGGTGAAGAATATGATTGCAAACCTCACGGGTATGATTTGCGACGGAGCAAAGCCTGCCTGCTCGCTGAAGATTACCAGCGGTGTGAGCACTGCCCTGCTCTCAGCCCTGCTGGCAATGGAAGGGAAATGCGTAAGTTCTGCCGAAGGCATTGTAGATGAGAGTGTGGACAAGAGCATTCACAACCTCACCAGCATTGGTGCTGACGCAATGTGTAAGACCGACGACATGGTGCTGAGCATCATGACTACAAAACCATAATATATAATATATGAATAGGATATATAAGGCCAATATACTCTTTACGAAGGAGAAAAGCCGTTTCGAGATACTTGAGAACGGATATATTGCCGTTGACGACAATGGATGTGTTATAGGTGTGGCAAAAGACCTTGCATCCATTGATGGAGAGGGGGCAGAGATTATAGATTTCGGCGACCGATTGCTGATTCCTGCTATGAACGACTTGCATGTGCACGCTCCACAGTATCGCAATCAGGGAATAGCTATGGATTTGGAACTGCTGCCTTGGCTCGAGAACTACACTTTCCCAGAGGAGATGAAATATGCCGACACAGCGTATGCCGAGCGTATGTATCGCCGCTTTGTTCGTGACCTGTGGCGATTCGGAACCATGAGGTCCTGCGTGTTTGCCACCATCCACACCGAAAGCACACGTCTGCTGATGAACATTTTCGAGGAGGCAGGAATGGGGGCTTTAGTGGGTAAGGTAGGCATGAACCGCAACTGTCCTGAAGGTCTGTCGGAATCGGTAGAATCCTACATCGAGGGCATGGAGGCCCTGATGAAGGAAAAAGGAAAATCATTGGTAGGGACGATTATAACGCCAAGATTTGTGCCGACGTGTACGCCAGAGATGCTTCGCGCCTGCGGTGATCTGGCTGCCAAATACCACTTGCCCGTACAGTCGCACCTGTCGGAAAACAAGGACGAGATAGCATGGGTGGCTGAACTGGAGCCTGAAAGCACTTGCTACGGCGATGCCTACAACCGCTACGGGCTATTTGGACAGACACCAACCATTATGGCTCACTGCGTATGGAGCGAAGGGAAGGAAGTGGAACTGATGAAGCGCAACAACGTGATGGTGGCTCACTGCCCCACATCCAACTTCAACGTTGCATCCGGAATGGCTCCCATACGACGATTCCTCAACGAAGGACTACGTGTGGGACTGGGCAGCGACATCAGCGGAGGTCACGACCTCAGCATTTTCCGTATGATGGTGTATGCCATACAGGTAAGCAAGATGCACTATCAACAGGATCACAACCTGCCATTCCTCACTCTGTCTGAGGCATTCTGGATGGCTACGAAATCGGCTGGCACTTTCTTCGGACGTGTGGGAAGTTTCGAGCCTGGCTATGAGTTCGATGCTCTGGTAATCGATGATCGCGACCTCAATCACGACAACTATACTCTTCTGGAACGCATAGAGCGATACATCTATCTTGGCGACGACCGCCAGATTGTCCACCGCTTCTGTCGTGGTAAGGAGGTTGTGCTCTGCTGCTAATAGGACATCAAATCTTCATAAAAAAAATGCCAGATGAAAGTAAACTCTCTCTGGCATTTCTTTATTAATTCTTGAGCCTCTTGTCGGATTCGAACCAACGACCCCGAGATTACAAATCACGTGCTCTGGCCAACTGAGCTAAAGAGGCGGGTGGGAAAGCTGACCGCATCGCGCCGCTACAACCAAGTACCCTTGCTGCGGTCAAGCCCTGGGGGATTCCGAGGGAGCATGCCGTACGGGACTTTCCCATTTAGCGGCTGCAAAATTAGTGTAAATTGAGTGAAAAACCAAATTTTTATTTGAGTTTTTCCGAAATGCAGCCTAATTTCGAGACTCGGAGAGACTCAAAGGTACTAAGAATTGATATAATAACAAAAAGAAGAGTGCAGGTCGCAAAACGACTTGCACTCTTTTGTGTGTCTAAAAAAGACGGAGTTTACTTCTTTGCCTTAGCCTTATCCTTGTCGTATTTCTCCCAAAGCTTCTTCTCGGCACAGAGCTTCTTCTGCTGCTCGGTGAAAGCCTTTGCCTTAGCTTCCTGCTCGGCCTCAGCCTCTGGTGAAGCATAAGAGTGAGTGTAGCCAGGAACTACATCCCAGTAGCCGCGTGTGAAGTCGGGGAAGCTGACTGCTGCGCAGTTGTGATCCATTGACAGGGCTCCAAGCTCAGCAAGACAGCACCATTCGGCGAGGTCATATACGTCCATATCAAGAGGCAGACCGTTCTGCAAGCAGTAAACAAGACGTGCATCCATGAAGAAGTCCATACCTCCGTGACCACCTACCTCGGCAGCGAGCTTACCGTACTTCTTGATGATGGGGTGCTCGTATTTCTCCTCAAGAGCCTGACGCTCGGCATCGGGCAGGAAAGAGTGAGAGGAGAGGTTATCGACCTTGGGCTGCTGACCTGCTGCCTGCAACTGGCTGGCATCGAGAGCATAGCCGCTAACGGGATATTTGTTGGCAAAGCCTTTGGTACCTGTGAGCTGATAGAGACGGTTGTAGGGCTGAGGATTCATTACGTTGTGCTGAATCTCAACAACCTTACCATTATAGGTGCGCATGAGTGTGGTGGTGTGGTCACCATTACGGAACTCGCTGCACTTGCGGCCTGTGGACTGTTCTACGAGGTCCTTACCGTGAGCGCTCTTGGTGTCCATGGCAACGAGTGTGGTGAAGCGGTCGCCACGATGAATATCGAGCACCTGAGCAACGGGACCAAGTCCATGAGTAGCATATACGTCGCCGCGATTCTCCTTGTTGTACTTCAGGCGCCAATGGAGGTTCTGTGGGTCGCTGCCATCGGGATTGCGCCAGTAGTATTTCCAGAAATCGTCGAGATTGTGGATGTAGGCACCCTGAGCACGCAGCACTTCGCCGAAGACACCGTGCTGAGCCATATTGAGGGCACGCAGTTCGAACCAGTCGTAGCAGCAGTTCTCAAGAATCATACAATGCTTGCGGGTCTTCTCGGAAAGGTTGATGAGCTCCCAGCACTGTTCGAGATTCATAGCAGAAGGAACCTCGATGGCTGTGTGCTTGCCATTCTCGAGAGCACACTTGGCAACAGGGAAATGGTGGTCCCAATCGGTAGCAACGTAAACAAGGTCAATGTCGGAACGCTTGCAGAGTTCCTCATAACCCTTCTCGCCGCTGTAGATGAGTGCAGGGGGCAGACCTGCCTCGCGCAGATATTTCTGGCAGGCTTCGGCACGACCAGCTTCATAGTCGCACAGAGCAACAATCTGAGTGCCAGGAATGTGAGTGAAACGAGCTACGGCACCAGGACCGCGCATACCAAGACCTACGAATGCTACACGAACAACATCCATCTTGGGTACGGTTAGTCCCAACACATTCTGCTGACCGACAGGACGGGCAGGGCTTTCAACCACGATGGTACCTTCTTCCCAATGCCACTTGGTGCTGGGCGAAAGACTCTGTGCCATAGCGCCTACTGATGACAGGCATACGGCAAATAAAGCAACCACAAAGTTTCTCTTGAAATTCATAATAATTCTCTATGTTTTTAAGGTTAATAATATTTGTTCCGTGCAAATATAAGAAATAAATATGAAATACAAATTACGAATTAGGAAAATTTTGCGTATCTTTGTGCCGTTTTAAAAAAACTAACGAGCAAAAGAATGTTGCTATACATAGCCCGTCACGGACAAACGGAGGAGAATGTGCGCCGTGTGCTGCAAGGACAAATGCCAGGACATCTGACTGCCGAGGGCATTGCTCAGGCAGAGGAACTGCGCGAAAAACTGCGCGACATTCCTTTCAGCCGCATCATCACGAGCGACCTGAAACGGGCGGTGGATTCAGCACGCATCATTGCTGAGCCGCATGGTGTGAAGATAGAGCTGGAACCGCTGCTGCGCGAACGCGACTTCGGAATTCACACTGGAGGTCCGTACATAAAAATCAGTCACGCCCTCGACCCGTCGGCTGAAACAATGGAACAGTTGGCACAGCGTGCTGCTGATTTCCTCAACGGTCTGACGAAGAGCGAGGCAGAAACTGTGCTGGCTGTTAGTCATGGGTTGTTTCTGAGAGTACTGCAGGCGGTGTATCACGGAGTTGACGTGCGCTCGATAGAGAAAATGGAGAATGCCGAATATCGCATACTGGAACTATCCCCAACTATGTATTTCAACGCTGTGATGCAGTCCGAAACCGGAGGATCTGCTAATTGAAAATTGATAATTGATAATTGAAAATTATAATGGCAATTTGGTTTGAATGCAAAATCCGTTACGACAAGACAATGGAGGACGGAAAGATTAAGAAAGTGACCGAGACTTATATGGTGGACGCACTAAGCTTTACGGAAGCTGAACGCAGATTCCTGGAAGAAGTGGAACCATTTATGAGCGGAGAATATGAGGTAGCAGGAATCAAGAAGCCTCGCTTAGCAGAACTTATGCAGTCGAATGATGCCAACGACGACCGTTGGTATAGAGCCAAGGTGGTTTTCATCACATTGGACGAAAAAACTGCCGTAGAGAAGCGCACCTCACAAAACATACTCGTACAGGCTCGTGATCTGAAGACCGCTGTGGCTAATCTGGAGAATGGAATGAAGGGAACTATGGGCGACTGGGAAGTAACCAGCATTGCTGAAACTCCCATACTCGATGTTTTCCATTACGAAAAGAATTAAGAGAGAAGAGTTAAGAATGATTGCGGAAGCTATTCGCGATATCAATAAGAGTCTGCCCACAGGAGTGCGTCTGGTGGCAGTATCGAAGTTCCATCCAGAAGAGGTGCTGATGGAGGCATACGAAGCTGGGCAGCGCGTGTTCGGAGAAAGTCACGTGCAAGAACTGCAACGCAAGCACGAGGCTCTGCCCAAAGACATCAAATGGCACTTCATCGGTCATCTGCAGACTAACAAAGTGAAATACATAGCTCCCTACGTCAGCATGATTCACGCTGTGGACACACCAAAGCTTTTGCAAGAAATAAGTCGGCAGGGCGAGAAATGCGGACGCAGGATTCCCTGCCTCCTGCAACTGCACGTTGCCGAGGAAGAAACGAAATTTGGCTTCATACCAGAGGAGGCAGAGCAGTTTCTGGCAAGTGGACTGTGGAAGGATATGAAAGGTGCAGAGCTGCGAGGAATAATGTGTATGGCAACGAACACCGACGATGAACAGCAGATAGCTCGTGAATTTGAAACGGCTCGTCAGTTCTTCATTCATGCACGCGAAACATTCTTTGCTGATCAGCCTTCGTTCTGCGAATGCTCATGGGGAATGTCGGACGACTACCATATTGCCATAAAGCATGGAGCAACGCTGGTGCGTATCGGCAGTAAGATCTTCGGACAAAGACAATACTGAATTGTAAATTGTAAATCGTCAAATTGTAAAATTAATATATGTTTGAAAACCTAAGCGAAAGACTGGAGAGGTCTTTTAAGATACTGAAAGGTGAAGGCCGCATAACCGAGATTAATGTGGCAGAAACGCTGAAAGATGTACGTCGTGCTCTTCTGGATGCTGACGTAAACTATAAAGTTGCTAAGCAATTTACCGACACCGTAAAGGAAAAAGCCCTTGGACAAAATGTGCTGACTGCCGTGCGTCCCAGCCAGTTGATGGTGAAGATTGTGCACGACGAACTGGCACTGTTGATGGGTGGCGAGACTTCCGAACTGAATCTGCCCGGACGTACCGGCGACCCAAGCATCATACTGATGGCTGGTCTGAACGGTTCGGGTAAGACAACTTTCAGCGGCAAACTGGCAAAGATGCTGAAGGAAAAGAATTTCAAGAAGCCTCTGCTGGCTGCCTGCGACACCTTCCGTCCGGCTGCTATGGAGCAGTTGCGTGTGCTTGGTGAACAGATAGACGTGCCTGTTTACATCGAACTTGGTGCCACTGACCCTGTACAGGTTGCACTGCATGCCATCAACGAAGCTCGACAGAAAGCCAACGACGTAGTAATCGTCGATACTGCCGGTCGACTGGCTATTGATGAGGAACTGATGCAGCAAATCACAGATATCAAGAACGCTATCAATCCGCACGAGATTCTGTTCGTGGTGGATGCTATGACCGGTCAGGATGCTGTGAACACTGCAAAGGAATTCAACGACCGTCTCGATTACACCGGTGTTGTTCTGACGAAACTGGATGGTGACACCCGTGGTGGTGCTGCACTGAGCATACGTTCGGTTGTCAACAAGCCCATAAAATTCGTGGGTACAGGCGAGAAGATGGAAGCCATCAGCCCCTTCCACCCTGCCCGTATGGCAGACCGTATTCTGGGTATGGGCGACATCGTATCTCTCGTGGAGAAAGCTCAGGAGCAGTACGATGAGAAGGAAGCACGCCGACTGGAGGCACGTATCCGCAAGAACCAGTTCGACTTCGACGATTTCTACGCACAGATTCAGCAGATTAAGAAGATGGGAAACCTGAAAGACTTGGCAAGCATGATTCCCGGTGTTGGCAAGGCGCTGAAGGATATTGACATAGATGACAATGCTTTCAAGAACATCGAAGCCATCATCCTGAGTATGACTCCCAAAGAGCGTCAGAACCCATCGTTGCTGAATACCAGTCGTCGTACGCGAATAGCAAAAGGTAGCGGAACGAACATTCAGGAGGTGAACCGACTCATCAAGCAGTTCGACCAGACACGTAAGATGATGAAAATGGTTACGAGCAAGAATCTGCCCAGTATGATGAAGGGTCTGCCCCCAATGCCCAAAATGCCCGGCATGAAATAACAATTGTAAAATTGTAAATCGTCAAATTGTCAAATACTATGGTTCTCATTGACGGAAAGGCAACGGCTGCCACCATTAAAGCCGAAATCAAGGAAGAAGTAGAACGCATCGTAGCTGAAGGCGGAAAACGCCCACATCTGGCTGCAGTGCTGGTTGGTCACGACGGCGGTAGCGAGACCTACGTCAAGAACAAAGTGCTGGCTTGCGAAGCATGCGGTTTTGAAAGTACCCTAATCCGCTATGAGGACGACATCACGGAAGAAGAACTTCTGTCCTGTGTGTCGAAGTTGAATAGCGACGATAATATTGACGGCTTCATCGTCCAACTGCCTCTGCCCAAGCATATCGATGAACAGCGTGTGATTGAAGCCATCGACTATCGCAAAGACGTGGACGGCTTCCATCCTATCAACGTCGGACGTATGGCTATAGGACTACCCTGCTTCATCTCAGCTACTCCCCTGGGAATACTCACCCTGCTGAAACGATACAATGTGGAAACAAGCGGACGCAAGTGTGTTATTCTGGGTCGTTCGAACATAGTAGGCAAACCCATGGCTCAACTGATGATGCAGAAACAATATGGCGACGCAACAGTTACTGTATGCCACAGCCGCAGTCGTGGACTGAAGGAGGAATGCCAACAGGCCGACATTCTGATTGCTGCTATCGGTCGTCCGGGCTTCGTGACAGCCGATATGGTGAAGGAAGGTGCAACGGTAATTGACGTTGGTACCACACGAGTTCCTGACGCATCACGCAAGAGCGGATTCCGCTTGAGTGGTGATGTCGCCTTCGACGAGGTGGCTCCGAAATGCTCGTTCATTACTCCTGTACCAGGAGGTGTCGGTCCGATGACTATCTGCATGCTTATGCTGAACACCCTGTCGGCAGGAAAACACGAGTTTTATCAATAAAAAACACGTTCAAAGGTAAAATTTTTAATTATTAATTTTTAATTATTAATTTTTTATCGTACCTTTGCACTCGCAAAACAGGGGACATCCCTTAGATGGTGCCTATAGTTCAGTTGGTTAGAGCGTCAGATTGTGGTTCTGAATGTCGTCGGTTCGAGTCCGACTAGGCACCCAAAGAAAAGAAGGAAGTTATAAAGTGGCTTCCTTTTTTGTATATATACATTATATTCGTATATTTGCCCCAATATTACCTCAATGAATAAGAAAGAACTTTACAATCAGGTGATGGATTACTTCCAAGAGGCAATGCCGAATGCTGAAACCGAACTGCACTACGGTTCTGTGTTCCAGTTGCTGGTGGCTGTGATGCTAAGCGCTCAATGTACTGACAAGCGCGTCAATATGATTACACCCCGACTTTTCGAAGCATTTCCAACAGCTGAAGCAATGGCTAAGGCAACGGAGGAAGAGGTTTTAGATTACATTCGTTCCATCTCGTATCCCAACAGCAAAGCCAAACATTTAGTCGAAACTGCAAAGATATTAAAATCTGAGTATCAGGGAGAAGTACCAAATTCGTTAGAGCAATTGATAAAGTTACCAGGAGTAGGACGAAAGACTGCAAACGTGGTGCAGAGTGTGGCATTCGGACAAGCTGCAATGGCTGTGGACACACATGTATTCAGAGTTGCTCGACGAATAGGATTGGCTTCGCAGAAATGTAAGACTCCGCTGGCGGTAGAAAAAGAACTGATGAAATGGACACCCACAGAATTGGTGCCACGAGCCCACCACTGGCTCATTCTTCACGGTCGATATGTATGCCAGGCACGCAGCCCCAAATGCGATTCGTGCGGTCTTCTTGGCATCTGCAAAAGAAAAATTGACAATTGATATTTGGCAATTGACATTTTATTCGTATCTTTGTCGTGCGATACACTATTCATTAATTTAATAACAAAACAACTATGACCATTAAAGATTACAAATTCGCCGGTAAGAAGGCTATCGTGCGTGTTGACTTCAATGTTCCATTGGACGGAAATGGTAACATCACTGACGACACCCGCATACGCGGTGCCCTGCCCACTCTGAAGCACATCCTGAATGAAGGTGGTGCAGTCATCATCATGTCACACATGGGTAAGCCCAAGGGCAAGGTTGACATGAAGAAGTCTCTCGGCCAGATTAAGGATGCCGTTGCAAAGGCTCTGGGTGTTCCAGTAGCTTTCGCTCCCGACTGCGCTAAGGCACAGGAGCAGGCTGCTGCCCTGAAGATGGGTGAGGCTCTGCTGCTGGAGAACCTGCGCTTCTATCCCGAAGAGGAAGGCAAGCCCGTAGGTCTGGAAAAGGGTACTCCTGAGTACGACGAGGCTAAGAAGGCTTTGAAGGCTACTCAGAAGGAGTTTGCCAAGACTCTGGCAAGCTATGCTGACTGCTACGTTATGGACGCATTCGGTACAGCTCACCGCAAGCATGCTTCTACAGCTGTCATCGCTGACTACTTCGACGCAGACAACAAGATGCTCGGTTTCCTCATGGAGAAGGAAGTACAGGCCGTTGACAACGTACTTAGCGACATCAAGCGTCCCTTCGTTGCCATTATGGGTGGTTCGAAAGTCAGCACCAAGATTGGTATCATCGAGAACCTGCTGGGTAAGGTTGACAAGCTCATCCTCTGCGGTGGTATGACCTACACATTCGTAAAGGCTCACGGTGGCGAAATTGGTAACTCTATCGTTGAGCTCGACAAGCTGGACGTTGCTCTAGGTGTTGAAGAAATGGCTAAGAAGAACGGTGTTGAACTCGTGCTCGCTGAAGACAGCGTATGCTGCACAGGCTACGATTTCTCTACATTCAGCGTTAAGCCCGGTGCTCAAATCAAGACTTTCCCCTCCAACGCTATTGAAGAAGGTTGGGAAGGTCTGGATGTAGGTCCCAAGAGCCAGGCTAAGTTCGCTAAAGCTATCGAAGGTGCCAAGACCATCCTGTGGAACGGTCCTGCCGGCTGCTTCGAATGCGACGAATTCACCGCTGGTAGCCGCGCTATCGGTGACGCCGTTGCCAAGGCTACTGCCGAAGGTGCATTCTCACTCATTGGTGGTGGTGACTCAGTAGCTTGCGTTCACAAGTTCGGTCTTGAGGACAAGGTTAGCTACATCTCTACTGGTGGTGGTGCTCTGCTTGAGGCTATCGAAGGCAAGGTACTTCCCGGTATTGCTGCCATCAAGGGTTAATACCTTTATATAACTATATAACAAGTAAAAAGTAGAAAGTAAAAAGCCAAGACTATGAAACTTCGAGCATATTTACTTTCTACTTTTTGCTTTTTCCTATCTTTTATCTCGTGCCAAAAAGAGCAGGCGACCGAATCTCCAGAAGATGTGCGCAAGCGTGACTCGTTAGCTCTCCATGTGGCAGTAATGCCAGTAATGGATTGCCTGCCCATATACTATGCACAACGCATGGGTCTGTTTGCGAATGAAGGTTTGGACATTCGGCTTGACGAATATCTTTCGCAGATGGACTGCGATACGGCACTTACAAATCAATGCTCTGCAGTTGCATATACAGATATAGCACGAATATTACTGATGCCTGATACTGTACGTGCTTTGACAAGTCTTCCAGGAAGACTAACATTGGTGACAGCCAAAACAAAACGCATCAGGAAACTGAAACATCTGCAGGAGCGAATGGTGGCTCTCGACAGGCACAGTACGAGTGACTATTGGAGCGACCAGATAATGAAGGAAGCAGGATTGGAACAGGCCGATATTTACAGGGCACAAATAAACGATGTACGTCTGCGCAAGACTATGCTTACGGAACAGCTTGTGGATGCAGCACTTCTTCCAGAACCATACGCAACAGAGGCGATGATGGCAGGAAACAAGAAACTGGCATGCAAACTTGATGAAGATTCAATCCCATTCTTCAATTGCTTCGCAGCCCTAAGCAAAACGTTGAAAGACAGCTTAAGAAACAAACAAATAAAGACATTCCTCAACGTGTACGACAAAGTCGTGGAAAGACTTAACAACAATGAAGGAAATGCTGACAGCATTCACCGCATACTGCTTGAGGAGTATGCATTGAGCAAGAATTCAATCGACACACTACATATCCCCCACTTCCTTAAATCACATCAGCCTGACGAAGGGAACGTGAACGAGGCTGCCAGATGGTTGCTGTCACGCGAACGAGCTCCACGTAGTTGGAAACTGGAATCATTAAGAAAATGGTAGATAAAGCCACATTCGAGCAACTGATCCATACCATTGAACACGAACTACTGGATGGACATATGTCACCAGCATTTGACACAATGCTGAGATTGCTCGATATGCTGACGGAACTCCCCCGACGCAATACAATAAAACAGAAAGTAGAAAACCTCAGTCTTCAATACACCCTCATGATGAAGCAGTTAGAGGAATATGGTTCTGACCCATATCGCGCTTCATACCTTAACAACATGAGACGGGAGGTATTCGAACAATTATTGCTATTGCGCTACGATTATCACGTAAACATCATACATGACGTTTTCAGCGAAACGGCACAACGCCTAATAAGCTGCAATATCACGCTGTCTGGATTCATTAAAGAAAATACCGGCGAGATTAAACAAATCGGCGCAGACAAGATGGACATCTTGTTCGACCTCATTTGGACATCACCATATTTAACCGCTCAAGAGAGTTCGGAATTGCAGATATTAATGACAAACCATCTCGACGAACACCAGCAGGCTTATTGCATTAGTGCCCTGACATTGTCGATGATGCACCATTTCGATATTCGCAAACTGACATTTGTTTCCGATTTCATAACGTCAACCAGCCGTGAAGTGAAGGCCAAAGCACTAATAGCATTGTGTTTTGCCACACAGATTCATGCACAGGCAATGAAATTGTATTCAGACGAGATACATGACATTAAATTGCGCATGAATGAGGGAAACTACTCCGACGACCTTACACAAATACAACATTTTATCTGTCTCTATCAAGAAAGCGAGAGAGTGCGCAAACGCTTTGAAAACGAGATCTTTCCTACATTAATACGAGTCACACAACAGCGTCATAAACTAGGATTCGATGACATGGAGATAGATTTAACCGATTCTGAAACTGCCAAAATCCTAGACCGTAAGACAAAGCGTGTACTTAAGGACGGACTGAAGGAAATGGCTCGTATGTTTCAGGAGGGAATGGACATCAATCTGAGCACCTTCACCTCATTAAAGAATTTCCCATTTTTCCACAATGTAGGTCATTGGCTATTACCTTTCGATGCATCGAAGCCAGATTTTAAGGGCATGGACCTTCTTGTTAAGATGCCTATATGCGACAGCGACAAATTCTCGTTATACTGTCTATATAGCCATATGTCTCCAGAACAGCAAGCGCACATCAAGGAAGCAATGTCAAACAACAACGGGTATTTCGAGGACATAAAGGAGAATAGGAATGAATTCCAGAATGCCCTGCAATGTCTCTATAGACTGATACGTCGTTCACCTTGGACCTCAATGTGGCCTGATGTATTCACATCCAACACTTTGCTTATAGATAATGTACTGACGCAAGAACTGCTGACTCACGAATGTCATTTCCTTTACGAAACGGGAATGCTGCTCCTTCGCAATAAGCACTATGAAACAGCCGAACGACACCTTTCAATGTTGGCATCAGCACAAGGTGTTGACTGCGACCTGTTGCTAAAGCTGGGATTATGTGCACAGGAACAAGGAAAAATTCAACGTGCCATCCGCTACTATCAACAAGCCGATATGCTCGTTCCACAAAACAAGAATGTCATTTATCGACTTCAATACTGCTACGCACGCATAGGACAATACGAGAATCAGTTGAACCAATTACTGATGCTTGAATCCATGACTCCCGACGACCCGCACATCCTGACAGAAGTCGGACTATGTTACATTCAACTGAAGAACTGGGACGAAGCAGAGAAAAGATTCTACAAACTGGAGTTTAAAGGGCAACGCATTACGCCATCGCTGCGCGCTCTTGCTTGGTGTGCAATCAATAAGCATGATTATGAACTGGCATTGAAACACTACCAACGCATATTTGACGAAACTCCGGAAGAGGTTACGTGGGAAGACTGCATTAACATGGGACATGCAGCATGGCTGATGAATGATATGCCCCTAACTATGACCAGATATACAGAATATGCCCATAGATACCTGTCTGCAAATCCCGAAGCAAAAGATGCCTTGGAGCCTTTTGACAATGACAGCAAATGGCTGTTGGATTTTGGAAAGACCGAATATGACCTTTCGATAATGCACGACCTTATTTCCAGTCGTTTATAAAAACAATCAAAGAAGACCTTTTATCGGCTGAAACACCCGACCGATGAAACGGTGACGAAGTGGTACCTCCTTGCGGAAATATTTGCGTTCCATCATATGACAATCCTTAGTATCATCGTCAAATATCTTGTTAAGACGAGACGTTGTCAATGAATCGAATACCACAACATTCACTTCATAATCGTAACGCATACTGCGTCCGTCCATATTAGCAGTACCAACCATTGATATAGCTCCATCAACAGTTATCACCTTCGTATGATGAAATCCTGCATCATAATAAAATATCTCCGCCCCATGATCAGCAAAATTCTTCATCTGCACAGCTATCACATCCGGAACTACACGATTATCACTTGATGAAGACACCATAACCTTGACATTCACACCACGTCGCAAAGCACGTTTCATGGCAAGACGCACGCTATGAGTGTTTGTAGGATAAGGATTCACGATACGGACCTCTTCCTTAGCAGCATCAAGCAGCGATACATACGCTCTGCGTATCTGTCTGTTGGATGTCTTTGGTTCTCTGTTGACCATAATCATATTGAGTCCGTCCTTCGTTTCAGAAGGAACACGATAACGCAAATCAAACAGGTCCTCTCCTGAAGTCTTCTCCCATATACGAACGAATATCTTTTGGAACTCATCAACAATTGGACCTTCGAATCGGGCCTGCATATCACGCCACGGTCCTGTACGTTCCGTTCCATGAATATAATAATCGGCAACATTCATACCTCCAGTCCATGCATATTTCCCATCAACCACCACAATCTTTCTATGATCGCGATGAAGGAGATTAGGAAGCCAAGGGAAACGAATCGGGTCAAATACAGTCAATTTAATCCCAAGAGCTCGAATACTATCCATCCGCTCGTCAGTCATCGGACAAGGAGCCTTCCAATTTCCGTATGCATCTATGAGCAGACGCACTTCCACTCCCTGCTGAACCTTTTCGTGAAGCAGATTTATCAATTCCGAACCAATGGAATCCAGACGGAATATAAAATATTCGAGATGAACATAATACTCGGCATCACGTATAGCAGAAAACATGTCGGCATATTTCTCTCTAGCAGAAGGTAGCAAGGAAATCTTACATTTCTCAAATTCAGGATTACCATGAGACAAAAGTGCCTGACGCACTTCATCGCATGTAGTCTGACCACACGTAAAAGAAGAAATGAAGAGAAGAAATATTAGCGACAGGAAACGCATTACAACATACAACTGAAGTTGTCCACGATACCCACCAAACGATGCTGTTTATCAACCACCAACACTGCATGAATCTTATTCTGCTGCATCAGACGCTGAATTTCGCTAATCTTTGTATCCGGGTCAACACATTTAGGAGTACGAGTCATCACTGCAGAGACTGGCATATTGAAGAAACCTTCCTGAAGATTCTGCATAGCACGACGCACGTCTCCGTCAGTAATAATTCCCAAAATCTGCTCGTTTTCTATAATCACACAAAGTCCCAGACGACCTGCGCTCACATGGGTAACAGTTTCTGGCAAAGTGGTATCCGGAGATATGATAGGAAGGTCTTCACTACGCATTACATCACGGGCACGAGTAAGCAGGCGTTTGCCCAACGAACCGCCAGGATGGAAACGTGCAAAATCGCGTTCTTTGAACTGACGGCGTTCTATCAAGGCACAAGCCAAAGCATCGCCCATTGCCAAAGTTGCTGTGGTACTGCTGGTTGGAGCCAAGTTCAAAGGACAAGCCTCGTGACGTATATCAACATTGATATGGCATGAAGAATTCTTTGCCAACAAACTTTCCGGATTACTGCTTATACCTATAAGAGGAATATGCTCTTCTATCAGGAATGGAACAAAACGAAGCAATTCATCTGTCATTCCACTATGACTGATGGCTACAACCACATCGTCTGGAGTCATAACGCCTAAGTCTCCGTGATAGAGATCGAGAGGAGAAACATAAAACGCTGGAGTACCCGTACTACTTAGCGTAGCGGCAATCTTGGCACCGATATGACCACTTTTACCAACTCCAGTAAGGATTACCTTTCCCTTACAATGAAATATCAAGTCCACAGCCTTGTCGAACTGTTCGTCAAGCTGAGGTATTAGACTTAAAATGGCTTGTGCCTCATCACGAAGACACTGAGCTGCTATTTCTCGGTTTGTCACTTGATTAACTCCTTAATTACGTTTTCAAATTCGTTCAGATAAAGCATGTTGGGACCATCGCTCAAGGCTTCTTCCGGATTTGGATGAATCTCAAAGAAATATCCGTTTGCTCCAAAGGCTTTTGCAGCCATAGCCATAGCCGGAACGAACTCTCTGTTACCACTGGTCTTTCCACCTCCTGCACCAGGACGCTGAACACTATGCGTACAATCCATAATCACACGCGGTGTCCACTGCTTCATGTCTGGAATGTTACGAAAATCTACAACCAGATTGTTATAACCATAAATATTGCCACGTTCTGTCAGCCAAACATCGGAAGCACCACTTTCGCGACACTTCTCAACGGGATATTTCATATCCTGCCCCGACAGAAACTGGGCCTTCTTTATATTTACAGGTTTACCGGTCTTTGCTGCAGCAACCAAGAGGTCGGTTTGACGACATAGGAAGGCAGGAATCTGAATAGCATCCATCACACGTCCTACAGGTTCTGCCTGACAACTCTCATGAATATCCGTTATCAAAGGAAGATGATATTTCTCCCGAATATCAGCCATCATCTGCAATCCGCGTTCCATACCCGGTCCGCGAAAACTGTTAAGACTGGTACGATTAGCTTTATCGAAAGATGCCTTGAAATAAATATCCAAATCATATAGGTCACGAAGTCTAACCAACTCGCGAGCGACCTCTTCCAGACAATCCATTGACTCGATAACACATGGACCAGCAATAAAGATTGGTTTCATTTGAATTATATTTTTTGCAAAAATAAGAAATAATTCTCAATTAATCCGTATCTTTGTCTTACGAAAACATAATTATATAAAAATATGATTCAGATTAATTCATTCGATGAGTTCCAGCAATGGGTTGGAAAAGACCTCGGAAAGAGCGAGAACATTCATGTTACACAAGAGCGTATCAACCAGTTTGCAGATGCCACGCTCGACCATCAGTGGATACACGTTGACGAGGAACGTTGCAAGCGTGAGAGTCCTTTCGGACAGACAATAGCTCATGGTTACCTCACTATGTCACTGCTTCCCGTAATGTGGAATCAGATTGTAGTAGTTGGTAATCTTGAACGCCAGATGAACTACGGAATGGACAAACTGAAATACATTCAGCCAGTACTGTCTGGGCAACACGTATTTATGACAGCACACCTGGAAGAAGTGCTGAATCTTCGCGGTGCCATAAAGACCACCGTCAAGATTACAATATGGATAGACGAAACAGGCAAGAAGGCTCTTGAGTGCCTGGCTATGTTCGTCTATTACTTCAAATCGTAATATCCTTCAGTATTTCAGCAATGCGCTTGCCGGTACGTTCTGTCACAGGAACCAAAGGCAAGCGTAATTTATTTTCCGCTTTACCTAAGACATTCAGTGCAGACTTCACACCAGAAGGATTGCCGTCGATGAACATAAGGCTATAGAACTCAAAGAGTTCGTCATTTATTATCTTTGCCTCTGCCATACGGCCTTCCTGCATCAGGTGCACCATGCGTCCGAACTCTCGGGGTATGGCATTACCCACAACACTGATGATGCCTACTCCACCTGCCATCATCACCTGAAGCGTCAGACTATCGTCTCCAGACAACACGTCGAATCCCTCCGGACGTTTTTCCAGAATTTCGCGTATCTGATCAATCTTTCCACTTGCCTCCTTGATTGCAACGATATTCTTGAAATCATGAGCAAGACGCAGAGTCGTGTCAGCAGTTAAATTAACACCAGTACGTCCGGGCACATTGTAAAGGACTACTGGCAATGGACTCACTTCAGCAATAGCACGGAAATGCTGATATAGACCTTCCTGTGATGGTTTGTTGTACATAGGGCATACAGAAAGAATACCATCAATACCAGTCCAGTCCGTATTCTTTATTTCCTCTACAACAGTAGCGGTGCAATTACCGCCACATCCCATCAGAATAGGCATACGTCCTTTGACGTGCTTAACAATCTTTTCCTTTATCGTCTGTTTCTCCTCGCGTGTGAGACATGGTGTCTCGGCAGTAGTGCCAAGGATACACAGAAAGTCGACTCCACTCTCTATATGGTAGTCGACAAGCGATAGTAACGCATCGTAGTCAACACTACTATCGTTTTTGAAAGGCGTTACTAACGCAATACCTAAACCTTTAAATATGCTGTTCATATCACAAAATTATTCTATTCAATCATTTTCAGGAACTCTTCCTCGTTTACAATACGAATGCCGAGTTTCTGTGCCTTTTCCAACTTTGCAGGTCCCATATTCTCGCCTGCCAGAACGAAACTGGTCTTGGCAGAGATGCTACCCACATTCTTTCCACCATGTTTTTCTATCAGCGCCTTATATTCATCGCGACTATGATGAGCAAAGACTCCGCTGATGACTATGCTCTGTCCTTGCAATTTATCAGTATGTTCCGACAACTCATCTTCCGACAGTTCCATCTGCAATCCATAGCTACGTAATCGTTCTACGAACCATTGGTTTTGTGCATTCTGAAACCACGATATAATGCTCTGTGCAATAACTGCACCTATGCCGTTAACCTGCAGCAATTCGTCTATAGAAGCCTTTGCCAAAGCATCTATCGACTTGAAGTTGCGAGCCAAGGTCTTTGCTGCCGTCTCACCCACGAAACGTATTCCGAGAGCATAAAGCACACGTTCGAACGGAACTTTTGTACTCTCCTGAATGCCAAGCAAAATCTTGCTGGCGCTCTTGTCCTTCTGTCCTCTGGCGCCGCTAATCTGGTCGCGACGAATCTCGTAGAGGTCAGCCGGGTCACGGATTATACCACGACGGAAATATTCAGCTATAGTCTCAGGTCCAAGCGAATCGATATTCATCGCCTTACGACTGATGAAATGCTCAATGCGTCCTTTCAACTGTGGAGGACATGATGTTTCGTTCGGACAATATGTTGCCGCCTCGCCTTCATACCTAACCAGCGGCGTTCCACATTCGGGGCAGGTAGTAATGAACTCAACCCTCGGTCCCAGATTCTCGTCACGGGCATCAAGGTCAACATCCACTATCTTTGGTATAATCTCACCACCCTTCTCCACAAACACATGGTCGCCGATGTGAAGGTCGAGATTACGTATGAAATCCTCGTTATTTAATGTGGCACGCCGAACTACTGTTCCTGACAGTTGTACTGGATCCATATTGGCTACTGGTGTGATTGCGCCTGTTCGTCCAACTTGGAATGTTACTTCGCGCAGCACGGTCGATTGTTTTTCTGCAAGAAACTTGTAGGCAATAGCCCAGCGGGGACTTTTGGCAGTAAGTCCAAGACTGCGCTGCTGTGCCAAAGAGTTCACTTTCAGCACAATACCATCGGTGGCAACAGGCAGATTCTTTCGTTCAACGTCCCAATAGTCGATGTAGTCGAATATCTCCTGAAGCGAACTTACGAGCTTCATCTGAGGTCCGATCTTGAATCCCCACTCCGATGCACGCTGCAGGTTCTCATAATGGCTCTCACCTGGAATACCTTCGCCCAGCAAATAATAAAGATAGGCATCGAGATGCCGCTGTGCCACCACTGCCGAGTTCTTGCTTTTCAAAGTTCCGCTGGCAGCATTGCGAGGATTGGCGAACAGGGGTTCCTCTGCTGCTTCACGTTCACGGTTAAGGGCTTCGAAACTCTCCCAAGGCATCAGCACCTCTCCTCTTATTTCAAATTCATCAGGATAATCCAACCCCTGTGGCAACACCAATGGAATGGAGCGAATGGTCTTTATATTTTCCGTAACATCATCGCCCTGCTGTCCATCGCCTCGTGTTACAGCTCGCACCAGCCGTCCATGTTCATAATGAAGTGAAATGCTTAATCCGTCGAACTTCATCTCGCAGCACACTTGAAAAGGCTGACCCTGCAAACCATCGTTCACACGCTCATACCACTCCGTCACCTCTTCCTTATTATATGTATTGGCAAGAGACAGCATCGGGCGCTTGTGAGCCACCTGCTTAAACTCGTGGTTGATGTCGCTTCCCACGCGCTGGGTAGGACTGTTAGGGTCGAAAAGCTCAGGATGACGCAATTCCAAATCCTGCAGTTCACGCATAAGATGGTCGAACTCAATATCGCTGATTTCAGGCTTATTCATCACATAATATTGGTAATTATGCCGATGAAGCTCCGTCCTCAACTGT
>Ga0247611_10002911_pt1 | contig 26445 bp, 24 predicted proteins | sample 177DNAGHGhighgp2_FD_192422 | JGI IMG/M metagenome (GOLD analysis project Ga0247611, IMG submission 192422) | Sheep rumen microbial communities from Palmerston North, Manawatu-Wanganui, New Zealand - 1770 DNA GHGhigh gp2 | ecosystem: Host-associated > Mammals > Digestive system > Stomach > Rumen... | reverse complement strand
TTCCAGAACCTGAACCAACACCAAGTGAACCAGAAGAAAAAGAAGAAATAAAAGAATATAATATAAAAACAATTGTAGATGGTGATGGAAGTATAGATGTAATTGAAAAGTCAGTAGCAGGAGAAAACATTGAATTTACAATTAAAGCATTAAATGGCAGTAAATTAGTAAATTTCGATATAAAATCAGTAGATGGTAAAGAAATAGAATATACAAAAGTAAGTGAAGATGGCGATATAACAATATTAGTAAACAAGTTTGCAATGCCAGAAAGTGATATAATAATAAGTGCCAAATTTGAAACTGTAGTACCAGTACCAAAAACTGGAGATAATATAATGAGATATGTAACTATATTAATGATTTCAATTATAGTTCTTGTATCACTTGCGTTTGTTGCTATAAAAAATAATAAAACTACTAAATTAAAAATGAATTAGTTTATATAAAAACATGTTGACAAATAAATATTGATAGTGTATATTATTTAAGTAATTTAATTAAGGAAAGAGATTTTTATCCACCTGATTGCACATAGTAATAGGTAAAAAGCCAATAAGTTTTATTTAATATATATTATAAATATTATAAAATAATTCTTTTAATTATGGTTTTTAAGTGGATAGAAATATCCACTTTTTTAATTATTATATGGAGGTGTTTAATATCGCTAACAAGAAGAATGATTTGTTAATTAATGATCAAATCAAAGCGAGTCAGGTTTTAGTAATTGGACCACATGGTGAACAAGTTGGTGTTAAAAAGATTGAAGATGCTTTAACACTAGCAAGTTATGCTGGATTGGATTTAGTTTTAATGAATCCAAATGGTAATCCACCAGTATGCAAAGTTATGGATTACAACAAATTTAGATACGAAAAGAATAAGAAAGAAAAAGAAGCATTAAAGAGACAAAAAGCTAATTATTCAGAAACAAAAGAATTTAGATTAAGTAGTGTTATTGATATTGGAGACTTTAATACGAAGATTAATCAAGTTACTAAATATTTAGTTAAAGGTGACAAGATTAAAGTTACAATTCGTTTTAAAGGAAGACAAATGGCACATACAGAATTAGGTCTTGATGTTATGAATCGTTTTGCTGAAAGATTATCTGATATTGCAGAAGTTTCTGAAAAACCATCACTTGATGGTCGTACTATGACAATGTTATTAACACCAAAGAAATAGAAAGAAGGAGAATATTATGCCAAAATTAAAGACACATAAAGGAACTAAAAAAGTTCTTAAGGTAAGAAAAGGTGGAAGTATTACAATTGGTCATCCAGGATCAAGACATAATACTGGAAAAAAGAATGCAGCATACAATCGTGATGCTAGAAAGGGATCAAGCTTATCAAAAGCTGATCAAAATAGATTAAAAACTTTAATCAAGTAAGGGGTGAACAAGAATGGCAAGAGTTAGAAATGGAGTTGTGACTAAAGCTCGTCACAAAAAAGTATTAAAAGAAGCTCGTGGTTACTTTGGAAGTAAACATAGATTATATAAGTCTGCAAAAGAACAATTAATGCATGCTGGAGTTTATGCATATCGTGATCGTCGTCAAAAGAAAAGAGAATTTAGAAAACTTTGGATCGTACGTATTAATGCAGCTTGTAGATTAAATGAAATTAGTTATTCAAGATTTATCGAAGGATTAAATAAAGCAGGTGTTGAAGTTAACCGTAAAATGTTATCTGAAATCGCTATTAATGATCCAAAAGCATTTAGTAAACTTGTTGAAGTTGCTAAATCAGGTAAAGTAGCTGAAAAGAAAGTAGCTAAAGAAGAAAAGAAAGAAACTGTTAAAGAAGAAAAGAAAGATTTATCAAGTTTAACAGTTAATGAACTTCGTGATTTAGCTAAAGAAAAAAATATTGAAGGATATACTTCAATGAAAAAAGCAGAATTAGTTGCTGCTTTAGAAAAATAAGAAAATAAACAGATTAATGAATTGTTATTCCGAGTGTCCAAATGGATGGAATAATTTAGAAATTAATTAAAGAAAAACGAAAAGGAGAAAATTTATTATGACAGTAGTTTCAATGAACTATTTATTAGAAGCAGGTGTTCATTTTGGACATCAAAAAAGAAGATGGAATCCAAAAATGGGAGAATATATTTTTGGAGCTAGAGATGATATTTATATCATCGATTTACAAAAAACAGTAGCAAAACTTGAAGAAGCTTATGAAGCTTTAACTAATATTGTTACTGATGGTGGAAAGGTTATCTTTGTTGGTACTAAGAAACAAGCTCAAGAAGCATGTTTAGAATGTGCTCAAAGAACAAATATGTTCTATGTAACTGAAAGATGGTTAGGTGGAACACTTACTAACTTTAAAACTATTAGAAGTAGAGTTAAGAGACTAGAAGAAATCGAAAAGATGGAAGCTGAAGGTACATTTGAACTTCTTCCTAAGAAAGAAGTAGCTTTACTAAACAAAACTAAAGAAAAATTAATTCGTTATTTAGGTGGAATTCGTGAAATGACTGAACTTCCTAAAGCAATGATTATTGTTGATCCTAAAAAAGAAGAAATCGCTATTAAAGAAGCACATAAATTAAATATTCCAGTATTTGGTATTGTAGATACTAACTGCGATCCTGATGTAGTTGATTATGTAATTCCAGGAAATGATGATGCAGTTCGTGCTGTAAAAGTTGTTCTTAATGCTTTAACTAACGCTATTGCAACAGTAAATGGTAATGAAATCGTTGATGTTATTTCTGAAGATGATTCTAAAAAAGAAGATTTAAAAGAAGTAAAAGTTGCTAAAGAAGTAGTTGAAGAAAAAGAAACTAAAGAAGAACCAAAAAAAGAAGAAAAAGTTGAAGAAGTAAAAGAAGAAAAAAAGGCTTCTAAAAAAGAAGAAAAAGATTTATCTACTTTAACATTACCTGAATTAAAAGAACTTGCTAAAGAAAGAGAAATCAAAGGTTATTCAAAACTTAAAAAAGATGAATTATTAGAATTATTAAAATAAGGAGATAAATATGTTTAGTGCTAGTGATGTAAAAACTTTAAGAGAAAAAACTGGTGCTGGTATGCTTGATTGCAAAAAGGCATTAGAAGAAAATCAAGGGGATATGGATAAGGCCATTGATTGGTTAAGAGAAAAGGGTATTTCTAAAGCAGCAAAGAAAAGTGATAGAATTGCAGCTGAAGGTTTAGCACAAATTTTTGTAGAAGGAAATCGTGCTTTAGTGGTTGAAGTAAACAGTGAAACAGATTTCGTTGCTAAAAATGATGAATTTAAAAATTTAGTAAACACTATTGGAAATGCTTTATTATCAAGTGATGTTAGCACTATTGAAGAAGCTAATAATTTAGAAGTAGATGGTACTACTATTAATGATTTAGTAGTTGCTGCTACAGCTAAAATTGGTGAAAAAATTAGTTTCCGTCGTTTTAAAAGATTAGAAAAAACTGATAGTCAAAGTTTCGGTTCATATATTCATATGGGTGGAAGAATTGCTAGTTTAGTTTTAGTTGATGGTGAAAATGTTGATGCTGCTCGTGATGTTGCAATGCATGCAGCTGCTATGCGTCCACTATATCTAAATGAAGCAAGTGTTCCAACTGAAGACTTAGATAAAGAAAAAGAAATTATGAGACAAGAACTTCTAAATGAAGGAAAACCAGCTGATAAAATTGAAAATATCTTAGTTGGAAAGGTTCGTAAATATTACGAAGAAGTATGTTTAGAAGATCAAATCTTTGTTAAAGCAGAAAACAAGGAAACTGTAGGAAAATTCTTAGAAGCAAATGGATGCAAGTTAGTAGACTTAGTACGTTTTGAAGTAGGAGAAGGTATGGAAAAACGTAATGAAAATTTTGCTGAAGAAGTTATGAATCAAATAAAAGGATAATCAAATGATTATCCTTTTTTTTACAGTAAATTAATTTTTTTATTATTTAATTAATTTTATTAATATATTTTTCTTGTTATAATTTAATTATAATAAGAGGTTATTATGAATAATAAAAATAATGGAAATCCAATTGTAGCTATAATAATGATGATTGTAATTGTTTTTTTATTAATAATTAGTTTTAATTTAGACACTGTTAAAAATTATTTTAATAAAAAAGATTCTGTTGTTGAAAATAATAATGATAACAACAATGAAAAAACTAGTGACAATGATAATAATAACAATAATAATGATAATAAAGGCAATAATGACAAAGATAAAAATAATAAAGTAGGAAGAGTAACAATAACATTTGCTTTAAGAGGTTATAAAGAAGAAGTAATAGTTGTTGGTACTAAATGGAATGATCCTGGTTTCACGGCAACTGGTTCTGATGGCAAAGATTATCGAAATAAGGTTATTGTAAGTGGAACAGTTAATTATAATGTTGTAGGAACATATAAAATTAATTATTCATTAAATGTAGGTACTATCAATAAAACTTTAACAAGAACTGTTAAAGTAGTAAATAAGAATATACCAGTTAGTTCAATTAGTACTAATAAAAATGATTATTCGATTTATCTTAATGAACAAGTAAGTTTAAAAGTTACAATTAATCCAAGTAATGCAACTAATAAAAATCTTTCTTATGAGAGTAGTAATCCTAGTATTGCAACTGTTGATAAGAATGGAAGAGTAACTGGGGTTAATGTTGGAACTGCTATTATTACAATAACTTCTAAAAGTAATATAAATGTTAAAACGACATGCAGAATAGTTGTAAAAAAGAGAGAAGAGACTACTAAACCTCCTACAACTCCTACAACGGTAAATCAAGAAGAGAAAATACATTTCATAAATATTGTAGCTGGTGATGCTATTTTAGTTGAAAGTAATGGAAGATATGGTTTGATTGATGCTGGTAATCCATCAAATACCGGAGATAGTTATTTTGATATAGCCAATGGAAATGGAATGACGGTATTAAATTATTTAAATAAAAAAGGAGTAAAACATCTAGAATTTATTATTGGTTCGCATGCCCATAGTGATCATATTGGTGGTATTCCAGAACTTATTAGCAATTCTAATTTAGTTGATAAAAATACAACATTTATTTATAAACAAATTAGTAGAGATAGTTCTAAATATGGTGAAATAACAATTTCTGAAAATTATCGATTTAATGATACTGACCGTGATTGGAAATCAACTACTTTCTTAGATAAGGCTAAAACAGCTGTATCTAATAAAGGTGGAACTCTACTTGAGACTAGTTCTCATACTTCTTCAAGTATGAGTGGATTAAAAGCATCTTATGTTAAAAACAATGATAAATGGATGGATTATATTACTTTTCAAATGGAAGATTTGAATTTTAAAATATATAATTTGTATCAATATAGTGAAACTAGTGGTGGTAAAACATATATTGACTTAAATGCAAATTCATTAGTTACGATTATTACTTCTAAAAACGGTAAAAAAGTATGGCTTTCAGGTGATTTAAATGTTCGTTCTGATTATGAGAAGTATTATGCTGATCGTATTGGAAAAGTTGATGTTTTAAAAGCTAATCATCATGGTAATGCAATGTCTAATTCATATAGTCTATTATCTAAAACTAAACCTAGTCATTTTATAATTCCTCATTCTGCAGGGAATGCTGTTGCTGCTATCACATATGTTAAGAGTTATGGTGGAAAATATTATTATTCTGGTATAAGTGGTAATAGTGCGGTTGTTGTAACTTTAGGTGGAACGATATCTGTTTCATCAAAAGCCAATAGTCCTACTATAACGAATAATTGGGGAATATGGAATCTTAGTGGCGAAAAAGTATATTGGACTTATGTAGGTAATGATGGTAATTTTGTTAAAAATGATTGGGTTTCATATAAAGGTGAATGGTATTATATGGATAAAGATGGATATATGTCTACTAGTGCATGGATAAAAGATAATAACAAATGGTACTATTTAGGCGCAGATGGTAAAATGTATAAGAGTACTACCAAAGTTATAGATGGTAAAAGTTATACTTTTGATGGTAGTGGTGCATGTACAAATGGTGATGGTTGTTAAAAAAGGAGTTTTTACTTCTTTTTTTAGACAAAAAAATATGTTATATGATATACTTATAATGAGGATAGGTGTATATAATGAAAGATATCTTTAAAAATAAAAAAATTCTTATTCCGGTTTTTATCATTTTAGTAACAATTATTACCTTATTAAGGTCATCTTATAGTGTACCTCTTGAAAATGATGTTGAGGTTACTCCAAATTCTGATTTAACATATTATTTAAATGTTACTTATGATGGTGTTGATCGTAATGGTATTGAATCAAGTGATACAACGGTTGCTAATATTAATAGTGGTTATATGTATGTATCTGATAAAATACCTGATGGACTCATCTTTCAAGGATTTGTTACAACTAGTGATGGATCAATTGGAGCGGTAAGAAGAAGTGATGAAAATACTTCTTGTTTAGGTAAAGTTGTTGATGATACTAATGAAGATACAACAGATACAGGTACATGGAATAATGATAATACGGAATACACTTATCATGGACTACATTATAATGCTAATAATCGTACAGTAACTTTTAAAGTTAAAAATTTACAAGCTGGTTGTGTACTAACGGTTGGTATTAAGACAAAGACTCCTATGACAGTTGATAATCCTTTAACAACTATTGTTGAAAATCGAAGAGATTTCTATAATTTTGCTCAAATAAGAGAAGATAGTTTAACTGTTATTTCAAATACTGTTCATGCTTTTATGGGTACAAGTGAATCATTATATAGTGTTATTTATCAATATACGGGAACGGTTCCTGCAAATGCTCCAGCAGTTCCTGGATTAACTACTTATGCTAGTGGAAGTAATGTAGGTGTGGCCTTACCAGTTAATATAGAAGGTTATACATTTAATGGATGGACGACATCTGATGTAACAATTAATAATGGAAGTTTTACAATGCCAAGTAGTAATGTTACCTTAACGGGTTCATTTACAGAAATTAATAAATATAATGTTTCATATCAAATAAATGGAACTAGTCCTAGTGGATATGTTTTACCTACATCTAAGTCTTATTATCCAGAGTCTACAGTTAAAGTAGATAGTTTATCACAAGGTGATATTATAAATGGATATCGTTTCAGTGGCTGGACGACATCTGATGTATCAATATCAAATGATAAAGATTTTATAATGCCAAATACTAATGTGACATTAGTAGGTGAATTTAGTGAAGTAACATATAATGTATCATATGCTTTTTATGATACTATACTTCCTCCTAATAGTGAAAGTTTATTACCACCAACTACTAGTTATAAACCAGGAGCAATAGTATCCCTACCAACAGTTACGGAACCATCAGGTTATAAATTCTTAGGTTGGTACAAAGAAAATGATTTTGTAATGCCAGAAGAAGATGTTACTGTTTATGGTGAATGGATGGTACAAACTGGTACTTTTGAACCAACGATTGTTAAAGTAGTTACAAGTTCTAAAGAGTATTATAGTTCAGGTGATGTTGTAACATTTAAAATAACGGTTACTAATACTGCTAATTTTCCAATACATGATGTTATTGTTAAAGAAAATACAGATAATTCTAAGTTTGTAGAAGGAGAAGGTTATAAATTAGAAACAGATCATATTGCTAAAATAAATAATATTGCTGCTAATAGTAGTATTTCCTTATTTGCAAGTTATACTGTTTTAGATACTGATATTGATAAAGTCGAAAATGAAGCAGAAATAATAGGTGCTTTAGCAGATAATAATTACATATTAGCTGATAAAGAATATAAAGCTGTTGCTGAGTTTATTGTTCAATCTAATTTAGTTGTTCATCACTATGTTGAAGATACTAATATTAAAGTTCATGATGATGAATTAACGGAAGTTGTTTATGGTAGTCAATATAGTACTAATTATAAAGATTCTATGGAATTATATGATGAATATAAGAATGATTATGAATATAATAATAATCATACTGGTTCACCAATAAATGGTATTGTTCGTAGTAAAAATATTGAAGTAACATATTTCTATCATTTAAAACCAAGTGAAGTTATTGTTCATTACTATCTTGATGGTACAACTGATAGTTTATGTGCAGATATTACTCTTTCTAAACGTTATCGTGATAACTATGAGAGTCATGCTTGTAATGAAGTAAATAGTAATTATCAAGTTAAAGAAGTTATATCAAGTGATAATAATAGTACAATTAATAATAATGATGTAGTTGGAACGGTTAAACAAGATAAAATTGTTATTACATATTATTATGAATTAAAACCAGCTCGTGTCATTACTCATCATAAAGATATAGATAGTAATAAAAATATTGTTGATGATGTTATTTCTAATACAAAATATGGTAGACATTATACAACAAGTGTAAGTGAAAATATACCAAATAATTACGAATTTAATAGTAGAACAACAAACTTTGAAGGTTATGTAGAAGAAGATACCATTGAAGTTACATATTATTATCGTGTTAAAGATAGTAAGTTATCAACATCAATTGATAAGACTGGTACAAAAATGATTCTAAGTCGTGATGATTCTACAACATATAATATTTCTTATAAGGCAACAGTATCTGATTATATTGGTGATGGTATAATTACAATTATTGATTATTTACCATATAAGATTGATGAATCTAAATCAAATCTTGCAGATGGTGTTTATAATGATAAAGATAAAACAATAACATGGACATTTAATTGGAATGGTATTAATGAAAATGATAATAGTAGAGAATTTAAAAAAGAATTTACAGTTAAATATTTAGATTTTCCATCAACTGGCGTAGTTAATAATCGTGTTGTTGGTAAGATTAAATTATCTAATAATAGTAGGGATACTGAAGGAACAATTTCATCTAATATTTTATTACCAGGAAAGATAATTGTTCATCATTATCTTGTTGATACAGATAAGAAATTAGCTGATGATATTATAACAACTGATTTAGTTGGTCAAACATATATTAGTAAAGCAATTGATTTTGAAGGTTATCGAGTAGTTGTTAAACCAGGAGTAGAAACATTTAGATACGCTGAAGAAGTACAAGAAGTTACTTATTATTACGAAAGAATTAAATTTGATGTTATAACCGAAGTAGTAGGCGGTGTAGGTAATATTGTAGGTGATGAAGTAGTATATTATGGTGATGATTCAACAGAAGGTAAGATTGTTATAACACCAGCAAGTGGTTATGAAATTGTAAGAATTCTTATTAATGATAAAGATGTTGAATTCTCTGATCCATCGGGATTAACTCTAGATAATTTCAAAAATCTTAAAGAAAATGTAAAAGTTCAAGTTGAATTTGCTGAAAAAAGGTCAGAAGTACCAATAACTTCAAGTAATTCAACATACTATATCGTAGGATTAATTCTTCTAATTGCAACAGGATTATTCTTATATATAATAAAATTAAGAAGAAAGTTCAATTAACTTTCTTCTTTTTTGTGTATAGTAGTGTATTAATTTTCAAAATATTATATAATAGTATTATTGATAAAGGAGATTATATATGAATAAAAAAGTAGTTGTTTTAGGAGGTGGAACGGGCTTATCGTTCTTGCTTAGAGGTCTTAAACAATTTCCAGTAGATATAACTGCGATTGTATCTGTTTGTGATGATGGAAGAAGTACAGGAAGATTAAGAAGTGAATTTAATTTACCAGCAATGGGTGATTTAAGACAAGTATTGATATCTTTATCTGAAACGGAACCCGTTGTAGGAAAGTTATTAAATTATCGTTTTAAAACAACAAGTGATTTAGATGGTCATCCTATTGGAAATTTACTTTTAACAGCAGCTGCGGAAATGACTGGAAGTATGAGTAATGGTGTTAGAACCTTATCAAAAGTATTAGACTTAAAAGGAAAGGTTGTACCTTTTTCGGAAGATGATAATATTACTTTAATGGCTGAAATGACTGATGGAACAATTGTTGAAGGTGAACATAATATTACTCAAAGTAATAAAAAGATTAAAAAAGTATATTATAAAGATGAACCAAAAGTATCAAAAGAGGTACTAAAAGCTATTCATCAAGCAGATTTAATAGTTTTATCAATGGGTAGTGTCTTTACAAGTGTTATACCTAATTTGTTATCAAAAGAAATTATTGAAGAGATTGATATGGCTAAAGCACCTATAATGTATTGCTGTAATATGTTTACCCAACCAGGGGAAACAGATGATTTAACAGCAAGTGATCATATTAATGTATTTAATAGTTATTTAGGTGAAAAGAAGATAAGTGTAGGAATCTTTAATAAAGAAAAAATGGATCCTGTACTTGTTGAAAAATATTCAACAGAAGAACAAAAATGGCCAGTTGTTCTAGATCGCAAAAACTTACATGATATTGAAGTTATTGCTGATGATTTAGTTATTGAATATGATGGAGCCTATAAGCATGATACATTAAGACTTGCATTTTTAATATTTGAATATTTGATGAGGAAATAATTATGAATAAATGGATAAAAAGAATAATTTATGTAATAGTATTATTAGGAGTTGGGTCTTTAGTTACTTATGGCTCTTTCTATTTTTCTAAAAAATATGTGAAAGATGCTAATGTAAAAGTAACATTTGAGGATAGTAAAAGTTATGTTATTCCTGAAGTATCTGAATTATCTGAAGAGGAAGCATTAAAACAATGGCCATATATTATGCACTTTGAAAATAATGGCAAAAGAGATGCTAAATTTGATTTAGTTATTAAAGATGTTGATGGTGATATTAAAAGAGATAATCTTTCATATGCCTTATTACTTAATGATAAAAAAGTAGAAGGTGGAGAACTATCTAAAATAAAGAAAGATGTTATCTATAGTGGTACAATTAAAAAAAGTGAGAAACAAGATTATAAATTATATGTATGGGTTAATAAAAAAGCAACTGGTACAAAATATGAATATAGTATAAGTCTTAATTTTACAAAATAGGAGGATATATGAATAAAGTTAAATTGAATGAATTAATTAAAAAAAATAATTATATAATACCTTTCTTTATTCTTGAAAAGTATCAAAAGTTTAATTTAACTTTAGATGAATATGTCATGTTAATTTATTTATATAATAAACATGAAATTTTTAGCCGTGAATTAATAAGTAAAGATTTAGGTTTAGAATTAATTAAAGTTATGGAATTAATTGATTCTCTAACTAATAAAGGTTTTATTAATTTAGATATTGTAAAAACTGAAAATGGTATTATGGAAGAAAAGATTAATCTTGATAGTTTATATGAAAAAATATCTAATTACTATATAAAAGAATTAAATGAAGAAGAAGAAACTGATAATAACATTTTTAAAGAAATTGAAGCAGAGTTTAATCATAAACTTAAACCTATGGAACAAGAAATGGTTATCGATTGGCAAAAAGATTATAGTGATGAATTAATTCATGAAGCTCTAAAAGAAGTTAGTTTAGCTGGTTCTACTAAATTTCGTGATATTGATAAAGTTTTATTTGAATGGAAAAAACAAGGTATTAAAAATTTAGATGATATTAAAAAATTAAAAGAAATATCTAAAGAGCCTATTGAAGTATATAATTGTGATTGGTTGAATGATGATGGAGAAATATAATAAACTAGAAAACTATTTAGATGAACTTTTTCCTAATCCTAAATGTGAACTTAACTATTTTAATGATTACTCTTTGTTAATTGCTGTTATGTTAAGTGCGCAAACAAAAGATGTTAGAGTTAATGAAGTAACTAAAATTCTATTTAGTAAATATAAGAATCTAGAAGAATTAAGTAAAGCATCAATTATTGATATGAAGAAATTGATAAAGCCTCTTGGAAACTATAATCGAAAAGCCCAAAATGTTATTGATATTTCTAATATCTTAATAAATAAGTATAATGGAAAAGTTCCAACCAAAAGGAAAGATTTAGAAGATCTTCCTGGAGTAGGTCATAAAACTTGTAATGTTTTTTATGCTGAATATTTAAAAATTCCTTCTTTTGCCGTTGATACTCATGTTTTAAGAGTAAGTAAAAGATTAAATCTTGTAAAAGAGAATAGTGATGTATTAACTGTTGAAAATACTTTAAAAAGAAATATTAAAAGAGAGAATTGGAGTAAAAGACATTTACAAATGGTTCTTTTTGGAAGATACCATTGTTTTGCTAAAAATCCTTTATGTGAAAATTGTAATTTAAAAGATATATGTAAATATAAAACAAAAAGATAATTTAATTATCTTTTTTAATTTATGATAGTGTGTTATATTTTTAATATAGGAGAGTGTGATGATTATAATAAATATATTGTTAGCGTTTTTACCTGGTGTATTGATTGGTTGGTTTATATATCATAAAGATACTAATAAAGAATCAAAAGGGTTATTAGTTAAATTATTTTTAGGAGGAGTTGCATCATGTTTCTTAACTCTTGCTATTACAACAGCGGTTCAAGAAATCATTCCCGGTATTATTCCTGATACTGAAAGTTTAAATAGCAATCTCTTTATATTATTTTTTCAAGTATTAATTGGTATTGCTTTAATTGAAGAATTTAGTAAATGGTTTTTTGCATATGTATTTGGATATCGTCATCGAGAGTTTGATGAAACATTTGATGCGATTGTATACTGCTCATTTGTTGCTTTAGGTTTTGCAACATTTGAAAATGTATTATATGTAATATTGGATGAAAATCAACTTCTAACAGCATTATCAAGAGCTGTAACAGCTGTTCCAGGTCATGTATGTGATGCTATTATAATGGGTTATTTCTTAGGTTTGGCTAAGAAGTGTGAAATGAATGGTCTTCCTGGTAAAGGTAAAAATATAGCTTTAAGTATTATTATGCCAATGGTTGCTCATGGTATATATGATTTCTGTCTTTTATCAGGTAGTGGCTTACTAGTGATACTATGGGTTGCTTTTGTAGTATTATTATATGTATTTGCTATTAGAAAAGTAAATGCAATTAGTAAAACAAAAGAGCGTATTGCTGCTAATGAAAACTATCGAACTTGTCCTAATTGTGGTAATTATGTTGATGGTAATTTCTGTGTTGCTTGTGGCTTTAATATGCAGTCAATACCTCAAGCTATTCCAACAGGATACAATCCTACTTTAACTCCACAACAAGTTATGCCAGTTCAACCTCCTATGGAACAACCAGTAAATAATATGGTTTCACAACCTACACCAGTTTTTAATAGATATTGTTCAGGATGTGGAAATCTTGTTAATTCAGAATTTTGTCCATTTTGTGGAAAAAAGCAATAAATTTTTATTTTATTGCTTTTTTATTGGAATAGATTTTAATTCAATAATATTTAATTCATCTTTATTAATAATAAAGTTATATATTTTTGTTATTTTTAATTCATAATCAAGAATATAATCATTAAGTTCATGATAATTTGTTATAACAGGAATTGTTGTTTCTTTTTTTATTTCTTTTAAATATTTTTGTCCTTCTTTACTGAATCCTAAAACTCTTATATATGTTATTTTATTTAATCTAGTAAAATCATCTTTGGTTGTTCCTGTAAGAATATGTAATAAAATACGATTTATTTTATTATAAGTATATCTTTTTGTTTTTATTAATTTTATAAGATCATCTAAACTATTAGCTTTGGTAATACTTGTTTTTATTCTTTTATCTAGTCCTTCATTAATATCTAAATACTTTGATAAATCATTTTCTGATAATATTTTATATTTTAATAAATCATAATATTTTTGATAATCTATATTATTAATTTTATTTAAAGCTTCAATTGGAACATAATCTTTTATAGAAATATTATTCTTGATAGCTTCTCTTATACTAGTTGCACTGGTAATATTACCTTTTAATTCTTTATCTAAATAATTGTTTGTTCTTTTAATAGTAATTGGTTTAATATGACTATTTAATAATTTTATTTGTTTGATATAACTTATTCCTAATAAATCATTAGGAGAATCAATTTTTTCTTTTGTTAAATCTTTAATGGCTAGAGATAAACTAGTTGGATAATTGTTACCTTTATCAATATATGTTTTTACAAGATTATCAAACTCGCTATTATTTATTTGAATATTTGCAATTTTTTCTAATTTATTAATATCATTTGTTTCACTACCAAATACTAAATAATTACATTTTAATTCATTAAGTATTTTAATAGAACCATAGGCAAAATAGTCTGCACTATTTGTAGCGAAGAAATAGGGTAGTTCGATAACTAAATCAATGCCATATTTAATCGCTATTTCTGTTTTATCCCATTTATTTAAAATACTTATATCTCCACGCTCTGTAAATGATCCTGACATAACTAAAATAATTAAAGAATTAGGAAATAATTCTTTAACTTTAGATAAATGATATAAATGTCCATTATGAAATGGATTATATTCACAAATAATTCCAACTACATCTTTTTTCATAGCATGTATTTTAACAAAAAAAAGTCTTTGTGTCAAAGAATGTAAATAATAAATATTTTAATGATTATAACTTTATTTTAAGAATATATAAATTTATAATAAAATTAGAATAAGGAGAGGTTATGAATAATGATGATGTAAATAATAATATTGTAGAACAACCAAAAAAAAGTAATAAAGGACTTATAATTTTTCTTGTAATATTATTAGTTTTATTACTTGGAGTTGGAGGCTTTTTTGCATATAAATATTTTACAAATGAAGATAATTCTAATGAAAAGCCAAATAATACTTCTAAAAAAGAAGAAGAAAGTGTTTATCCACCTGATGGTGTTCAAATAAACGAACTAAAAAATGGCACTTTTTCAATTGGGTGTATGAAAGAAGGAACATTAGACTATGTTAATAAAGTTCCTGTAAAAAAAGGAGATATTGTTACTTGTGAGTATGGTCTTGAAGATCCATATAAAATAGAAACAGTATATTATCAGTTTGATTATGGTACTGGTTTGAAGTTAATTGAAATAAAGAAAAGAGATAATCAAGCTAGTAGTAAGGTTGAAGGTAATAGAGTAAGTGATGTTTATACAAGACCACAACCTGTTCTTGATAGTCCTTATTATTTCCGTTTTGAAGTATTAGATGATACTGATGTTAATAACTTGGTATTTAGAATTTCAAATATTGTTATAAAGTCTATTTCAAATGATTATTACAAATTAAATGACGAATCAGTAACATTTAAAAATAGTAGTAAACTATTTTATATTTATGAAGTGAGTACAGAAGATGATAAATACATTGATATTACTAATAATAAAAGGAATGACTCTAATTCTAAACTTTTAAATGAATATAGATGTAGTTCAGAAGAATGTTATGATGTAGAATCTAGAGGAGATTATATTCTATTTGATGATGGTTCACATATTGCTTTTAATTATATTACCGGTGAAAAGATAGTATTAGATAAATTTAAAAAATATTCTATTAGATTAGTTTCCGATAGTAAATTAAGAGGTTTAATTTTATTTGATGAAACACTTGGTGGAGAAGCTTATTATTCTTTTGAAAGTGAAAAGTATATTGTTGATTTTAAAAAAGGACAATATCTTAATGCCTTTGATGGATATCTTTATTTATCAAAAGATGATGACAGTAGTGATAAATTGATTGATTATAAAGGAAATGATTTTGTTCCAACTATTAAAGAGTTACATAAAATTGAAGAAACCGAATTCTATTATATAGATGCTGGTACTGCTGGTTCAATATATTTCTTCTTTAATAAAGATGGTAAGGCCTTATTTAATAGAAAATCATATTCGTCTTTATTACAAGGGACTTATCAAGTAACAAAAGATGGAAATTTAATATTACGTGAAGGTAATAAGTTTGTTGAATATAATATAAACGAAGAAGTTATATATGAAAGTGCTGAATACAATGATTTCGATTTCATTGTAGACATTAATGATAAAGGTGTCATTTCTTCTCGATATATAGTTGCCGTAGATAAAGATAATAAATTAAAATTAATTGATAGTCGTGAAAATTTAATTCATGAATTCGTAACGTTAAATAAAGATAATGAAGTTCATTGGGCTTTATCAGGATTTTATGAATATCAAAAGAAACATGGTATATATATGGTTGTTCAGGATAATTCAATTACTGACAAGGAACTACTTGATGGATTAAAAGCACAAGGAGAAGAAATATCTGACTATACACTTGAAGAAGATAGGGGATATGAGTATTATTATATTCCAACGACAAAAGAAAGTGGTAAATTCGTTACAGTAATTGGTGGGTATGCTAAACCTATTCTATATCTATATCCAGAAGTAGAAACACAAATAACGGTTAATTTTTCCAATGAAGATAATTTAACAACAACATATCCAAAATTTAAAAATGAATGGAAAGTATTAGCCAAACCAAATGGTGATTTATACGATAGTAATGGTAAATATTATTATGGTTTATATTGGGAAGAAGATTTAAATCATAAAGTTGATTTTAGTGAAGGATTCTATGTTACAAAAGAAAATGCTATTGAATTCTTAGAAGAAAAACTTACTTATATTGGTTTAAATGATAAAGAAAGAAATGAATTTATTATGTATTGGTTACCAATCTTAGAAAAGAATGGTAAAAATTTAGTATATTTTGAATTAACTGATGAAAGAGATTCATTTAATAAATTAATTATTAATCCAAAACCAGATAGTATATTAAGACTTGCTATTCATGTTAAAAAAGTAAATAATAAAGTTAATATTAAAGAACAAAAATTAGAAACATTCAATCGTACTGGATTTACAGCTGTTGAATGGGGTGGAATGACATATTAATTCTAAAAAGTAATAGACATTATGTTTATTACTTTTTTATTTTAAATAATTATTATATAATTATAATAGGAGTGAGTATGAACAATGATAGAATAAGTGAAATAATAAAACAAATAAGCTTTACTTCTTTTGGTGAAAAAACTGTAAAAGCAAAATCTCTTCAAGAAGCTTATTTAGTTATACAAAGCCTTGTTGAAAGAATAATTGAAGTAACTAAAAATGATCCTATTTCTATTAAAGTAGCTTTACTATATGAAATAGGAGATAATGCAATTAGTAAACACTTATTAGAAAGTGAAGATGAAGAATTTTTAAGAGCGGCTGTGTTACTTAAGTATTTATATGGATTTGGTCCTAATTTATTACGTGATGATTCGAATTTAGTTAAGATTATCTCGTCAATGCAAGTTATGCAAGAAGAAAGAATTAATTTTGATAAAAAAAATTCAGAACAAATAATTAAAATTCTATCAGAGTATTTAAATAAAATGGACTCTGAAACAGCTCTAAACCAATTAAAAATAGATTTAAAAGCTTTTGTTATGGGATTAAAAGATATTCATGAATCAATATTTGCTGATGATGATAATAATTATAAATCAAAGATTGTTGATTCGCTATTCTTAAGTGAATTTTTAACACTTGATGAACTTAATTATATATTTAGTGAAATTGTTTTAAAGAATAATCTTCTAAAAAAATATGATTTTACTAAAGTTATTGAAGAAAGACCACAATATTTAGTTGCTATTAAAGGCTTGTTTCGTAAAATAGGTAGTGAGACTTTAGACATTATATTAACAGATGTTAAAGAAGGTAGTTTTGAAAATTTTGATGGTTTATTTAGAGATATAATAACTTTAAACATTGATGATATCGATGGACTTAAATGGTTTTTTAGAGAAGTAAATAAAAGAATTATTAATAATCAAAAATTCTATCAATATATGCAAAGTAAAAAATATTATAAAATGTTTAATGATATTGACATTGAAAAAGTATATAGTAATAACTTAATTAGATTTCTTAATAACAATTCAAATATTGATGAATCAATCATTGAAACTATTGGTACATATGATGGCTTTTTAGATAACTTTGATAAATTATTAGATTTATTTATTAATTCCAAAGATGAGATTTATAAAACAAAACTATTGATTCCTCTTATTGTAGCTCTTATTGAAAAACAGAAAAGAAAATATGGCCTTGATTTTACGGTCGTTTTTTCATCTGCTAACTTAAATGATGCGACACTAGGATCTTATAATCGTGAAAAAAATAAACTGTATATAAATCCAGATTTACATAATTTGTCAAATAATTTAGATAGTGCGTTAGTTAAAGCTGTTAATACTATTTTTCATGAAGTGAGACATGTTAAACAATATAAAGAAGTTGAATCAAGAGATGATTTTGACTTTGATAATTTAGTTATGGCAATGGATTATTATTTAGCATTAAGTGAAAGTGGTTATTACGCACCGAATTATGAACATTTATCATTTGAACGTGATGCAAGAGATATAGCATATGTTGATACTATGAGTTTCTTTTCGAAGTATCCTGATATTCAAAAATTAGTAAAAAAACATCGTGAAATTGATTATCACTTATCTAATTATATTAGAAAAGAAAGAGATACTGGTTCAGATCGATATTATGGCTTAGTTTTTTACTTTATGGGAGCAGTTATTAGTGAACTTAGATTTGCTAAAGGAAATCCTAAATATCGTGAATATATTTACGAAAAGATAAAAAGATATCCTGTATTTTTTAAATTTTTTGATATCGATTTTGAAAATTGTAGTATTAATACTTATGATGGCGATTATTATGAAACATTATTAGAAGAATTTAAGGGTACAGAGAAAGAAGGGATTATTAAATATTCTCTAGATTCTTTAATATATTCAATTAATATATGTCGTTATTTGAATAAAAGAGCATCCGAAAGAGTAAGAATTGAAGATGGCTATAATGAGGACATTATAAAGGAGATTGATCAAAATGTCAGAAAATGAACTTTTAAATAAACAAGCACTTGAACTTGAAAAGGAGAGAATTCTTTTGCTGTTTGAAAAAGAAAAATATAATAAACAGCAAAAAAAATGGTTCCTTGAATCAAAAATGATTGACGCTAAGAAAAGTAATGATCAAGAATTTATGAAAGTATATGAAGAATTATTAGAAATAATAGAGAAGGAGAATAATAATGAATCCAAATAATAATGAAAATAATGATAATAAGCCAGTGCTTACACCGGTTAAGATTGAAAGTCATGAAGAACATCATGGTTTATTAACAATAATATGTTTTATCGTATTATGTATCTTAATAGGAGTAGGAGTTTTCTTCGCTTATAAGCATTTCGTGAGTGATAATGATAAGCTGGCTAATCCCATAAAAGAAGATAATAAGAAAGAAGAGGAAATACCTCAAGTTGATAACGAAGAAGACGATAAAAAAGAAGATGAAGATAATCATGAAGATGATGATTATGTTGATGATGATAATAATGATAATGGATTAAGTGATGAAGAAATAGAAAAACAAGTAGAGGAATATAAAGAAAAAGTTCATCAAAATGAATCTATTAACGAAAAGAAGATAATTGAATTTATTGGTAAATATAAGTTAGACTTTTTATATTATCCTTCCAAAATAAATCTTAATGAACCATCTAGTGAGTTAGAACGAGTAGCATTATGGTATATTAAAGATAATCATGAAGGTGAAGGATCTAGATATAATAAAGAGGAATTTGATAAATATTTTAAAAACATTTTTGATGTTGTTCCAACAAAATATGTAGATATTATATGTCATGAAGATGATTTAGTATTTTATTATTATAAAGATGGAATGTTTGTATATAATGAGAATCATGGTGGACATGGTGCATATTATGCTCCAGGATTTACCGATTATCATATTATTGACTATAAAGAAGTTAATAATCAATATATAATAAAACTAATATTTGCTGACATTGGTATGGATGGTTATAGAGTTAATGGTGAAGAGGATGAGAGCGTTTATGATATCAATGAATTAGATACTATTAAATATTTCCATGAGCATATTGATAAATATAAGAGTTATGGTGTACTTGAATATACTCTAGAAAAGAAAGATGATAGTTTTATTATAAAATCATTTAAAATAATAAAGTAATTATTGATAATATTGAATTATTATAAAAAAAGGACTTTCCTTTAATGGAAAGTTTTTTATTTGTTAATAAATATGTTGTAATTACAATTTTTGTTTGATATAATACTAAATGGAAAAAGGGAGGTGCTTTATGGCAAAGATCGGAAATAGACAAAGAAAAACACTTGTTTGCACAGTATGTAATGAAGAAAATTATCGTACTAATAAAAATGTTAAAAATACTACAGAAAGACTAGAATTAAGTAAATATTGTTCTAGATGTCAAAAACATACAGTACATAAAGAAAAGAAATAAGAGGGGAATAAATAATGATTAATGTTAATGATTTAAAAGTTGGTATGACCATTATGTATGAGAATAATATTTATTCTGTAATGGATACACAACATGTTAAACCAGGTAAAGGCGCTGCCTTTGTTCAAGCTAAATTAAAAAACTTAAGAAGTGGTTCAATTATTGAAAATCGTTTTAATTCTAGTGATAAAGTAGAACCAGCTAGAATTGAAAAGAAACCAATGCAATTCTTATATTCAATGAATGATGTTTATTATTTCATGAATATGAATGATTATGAACAAGTAGAAATTAATAAATCACAAATTGGTGATGACGTTGATCTATTAAAAGAGAACTTAGAAGTTGACATCATGTTCTTTGAAGGGGAAATGTTAGGTATGAACTTACCTGATAAAATTGAACTTAAAGTTACTCATACTGAACCTGCTGTAAAGGGAAATACAACAAGTAGTGCAATGAAAGATGCAACACTTGAAACGGGAAAAGTAATTAAAGTACCTTTATTTATTGAACAAGATGAAGTTATTTTAGTAAGTAGTAAAGATGGAAAATATGTATCTCGTGCATAATCCATCTTTTTTTTGTAAACAATTTTGTAAATTTAAAAAAAGTTTAAAAAAACTATTGCATTAATAAAATATCTATAGTATGATTAAGATGCTTAGATAAATGGTAGAAACATTTATTTATGTCATTACAATTAATTATCTTTGGTTGATTTCTTATTTGCTTAAGAATTCATTATTTAAGATATTATTTTTATATTTTATCTTTTGTCTCTTTAGGGACTGTTACTTTGATTAGTAACTGCATCTTATATGATGCTTATTGTGATAATTAATTTTTGACAGGTTATTATTTAATATTTTATTTTAATAACTTAATATTTTATTTAATAATTTTAATTTAGTTAATTTATTACTTAATTATTACTTGTTATTATTTATTTATAATCTATTATTTAATAATTCCATTTATATTATTTAATTTGTTATTTATTATTTAATTTAATATTTAATTCTTTATTTAATATAATTTATTACTATTTAATTATTTTTAATTATTTAATTAATTATTAATAATTTATTTAGTTTATTTCCAACAATTATTTCTAATTTATTTATATAATTTATCATTTAGTTGATATTTATATATTTAATTCTTAGTTTAATTAATTGGATTGTTTCTATTGGTAGAAAAGATTTTTATCGATTATCGCCTCTAAGTATTACAATTGTATTTGAGAAAGTAAACTCAGAAGATAATAATTGCTAATAATTACTGATAATAATTATTATAATATTTATGTTTCATTACATAAATGATTGCAATATTTCTAAACTCGAATTGATATCTTTTATCAGAGGATATCTTTTTTTGTGCCTTTTTTTATTTGCTGTGTAAACCATAAAAAAAGTTTAAAAAAACTATTGCATTAATAGAAATATTATTGTAAGATATACTTGTCTAGATGATAGGAAACCTATTTACTGGATAATATCTTATTATTTATTGAAGCTTTGCTTTAATATTTATTCTTGTTTTATACAAGAAACAATATTTTATATATTGTATTACCTTATTACGGTTATTATAATTTAATCCTTCGTGGTATCTAATATATATCACTTAGATGTTTATTTTATAATATGTATACTTTATGTATACTTTATAGATGTTATCTTTGGTTATTCTATTTAGGGTAGAAAGAGCTGCTGAACACAGTTGTTATCGCCTCTAGGTATTACAATTGGATAAGGGAAAGTAAACCCTATGATAATAAGTTATTATAAATACTGATAATATTTATGAGAGTTTACTATTAATTTAGTAAATGTTATAACTTTTTCTAAACTCAATTTGATATCTTTTATCAGAGGATATCTTTTTTTGTGTTATAAATTATTTAAATATTTAATATGAATGAATTTGAAGACTATGAATAATAAAAGTTTTGATGATCTTAGTTTTAGTAATATTATGATTATTAATTGTAATAGGTATATTTACAATTAATAACAAAAAAATCTAGATATTTTGTATAATTTTGTCTATTATATTTTTCTTATAATTAACTAATGTTAACATATATTATATCTAGTGGAGGATGTATAATGATTAATAATAATATGAAACAATTATTTAAACAATTCTGCAATGCTTATGGAATTAAAAATGCTGATATGCATGATAAAGAACTTGTAAATGCTTTCTTTGAATGGCTTAGAGAACCTAAGATTGCCCAAGATGCTTTTTATCGAAAACAATTAAATGAACTTGGTCTTGATATTGATAATAGTAAGACTGTTGAAGTTGGTAAAACTATTAATGATTCTGTTGTTCTACCTTATAAGACGACAATTGTAACACCTGATGGAACAGATTTTGATAATTATAAAGATCGTGTTATTGTAGCTAATTTAAAATTTCATGGTAATTTTCCAACGTTAATTCAAGAGCGTGGTAGTATGACACATGCTATTCCAGTTGATCTATATAGAACTTTTATGACACAAAATCCTTATGATAAGAGTGAAATAGAGAATTGGGAGAAATTCCCATATCAAGATATTGTTGTTGGTGTATATGGTGGCTTTGATGACAAAGATAAAATTGATAAAATGAGACAAATGGATGAGTTCTATCAAAGATTAAATCCTAACGCTAATATTCAAAAAACTTTTATTACTGAAAATAATTGTTATGCAGAAATAGTTACAACAAATAGAAAAACAAGATAATAAAATCTCACGAAAGTGAGATTTTTTTGTTAACATTTATTTACATTATAATCTTTACTTTTTTTTACACATTGTTGTAAAAGATATAAAAAATAAACCATATATCATTTACTTTATTCTATAAAAATAGTATATTATTATTGAAGTGTGGAACAAAGTGGTGAAAAGTGGGGGATACAATGTTTACAGGAGAATATCGACACTCAATTGATGATAAAGGTAGATTAATTATCCCATCAAAAATTCGTCAAGGTTTAGGTGATGATATGATTATCACTAGAGGACTAGACGGATGTCTTTTTGGTTATGATAAAAAGACATGGGAGAAATTAATGGAAAAATTGAACTCTCTACCTTTTACAAAAAAAGATGTTCGTGCGTTTACCCGTTTTATCGCTAGTGGTGCCTGCACTTTGGATTTTGATAAACAAGGTAGAATAAATTTACCTAGTTATTTGATGAAGCATGCAAGCCTTGATAAAGACGTCGTTATCATAGGTGTTTCCAATCGTATCGAAATTTGGGATAGTAATAAGTGGGATGAATTTATTAGTACTAATATCGATAGTTTATCAGATATCGCAGAAAATTTATTTGACGTGAATATAGAACTTTAGGAGGAGTTATGCATTATACAGTAATGAAGAATGAATCTATTGAAGCTCTAAATTTGCAAGAATCGGGTGTGTATGTTGATTGTACCTTAGGATATGCAGGTGATTCAACAGAGATTTTAAAGCGTGTGAAAAGGGGTTTTCTATTCGCCTTCGATCAAGATAGTGAAGCTATTGCTTGGTCCGAACAAAAACTTAAAAGTGTTGCTTCAAACTTTGAAATTATTAAGAGCAATTTTAAGAACATAAAAGAAGAACTTAATAAAAGAGGAGTTAATGAAGTTGATGGCATCTTATTCGATTTAGGTGTCAGTAGTCCACAACTCGATTGCGACTACAGGGGGTTTAGTTACCATAAAAACGCACGACTTGATATGCGCATGGATTTATCTAGTGATTTTTCAGCTTATGATGTCGTTAATAGTTATAGTGAAGATAAGTTAAATGAAATTATTTTTCGTTATGGCGAAGAAAAATATGCAAGAAAGATTGCTAAAAATATTGTTAGAAAAAGATCTGTTAAACCAATTGAAACAACATTTGATCTCTTAGATATTATAAAAGAATCGATACCTTTTAAAGATCGACGAGATAAGCATCCTGGTAAAAAAACTTTTCAAGCTATAAGAATTGAAGTTAATCATGAACTAGAAGTATTAGAGATAGGTTTACGAGATGCTCTATCTCTACTTAAAGTTGGTGGAAGAGTGGTTGTAATAACATTTCATTCTTTAGAGGACAAGATTGTTAAAAATATATTTAAAGAAGTAAGTGAAGTTGATCCGAAACTAAAAGGTTTACCTGATGTTCCTGATGAACTCTTACCAGACTATCGAATAGTCAATAATAAAGCAATTGTCCCAACAGAAAAAGAACTAGAAGAAAATAATCGTAGTAGATCAAGTAAATTGAGAATTATCGAAAGGATAAAATAAAAAAGAAGAAAAGGAGAGTGATAAATTGAAGAAAAGTAATAAAATTAGAAGTAGAAGAGAACGTATTCTACTTGCTATATTTTTGCTTTTATTAGTCGCTACTCCAATAGTTATAATATATTTTAAGTCATCTTTGTCTGAAGTAAATATCCGTGTTGAAAAGATGAAAAAATCAATTGCTATTCAAGAAAAGAAAAACGAAAGTTTGGAAATGAAAATTAATGAATTAGCATCTCTTGATAATGTACAAGATATTATCAAACAAGAAGGCTTAACATATAATAATGATAATATTAAAAATATTGATCGTTAGTAAAAACATTGTAAATACTACAATGTTTTTTCTTTTTTATAGTATAATATCCATTGGTGATTTTATGGGAAATTTAATTATTATTTCAGGACCAAGTGGTGTTGGTAAAGGAACCATTATTAATAGAATAAAAGAAAAATATAAAAATAATAATAAGAAGTTATATGTATCAGTATCTTATACAACAAGAAATCCTCGTGATGGTGAAATTAATGGTCGTGATTATTATTTTATTAGTGTTCAGGAATTTAAAGAATTAATAAATAATAATGGACTACTTGAATACAATGAATATGGAACAGGAAAGTATTATGGTACACCTAGAGATATTATTTTTAATTATTTAGATAATGATTATGATGTCATTTTAGAAATTGATGTTAATGGTTATAAAAAGATTAAAGAATTAGGTATTGAACATCGAAGTGTTTTTGTTGCGCCATCATCAATTGGTGTTTTAGAAAGTCGTTTAAGAAAACGTAATAGTGAAGATGAAGAGAATTTAAAAAAGAGAATTAAAGAAGCTTTTAATGAACTTAATTATATGAATCTTTATGATGATATTGTTTTTAATGAAGATGGAAAACTAGAAGAAGCTGTAGATGAAGTATACGAATTAATGAATTCTAAGAAGTATATAAAGTAGTTTATATATTTCTTTTTTTTATAAATTTCTATATAATATTTTTGAGGGTGTATATGAGTAAGATAAATGTAATGAGTGATGATTTAGCAAATAAGATTGCTGCTGGAGAAGTTGTTGAAAGGTGCATGAATGTCGTTAAAGAATTAGTAGAAAATAGTATTGATGCTAAAGCAACAACAATTCGTATTGAACTTGTTGATAGTGGTGTTAAAGAAATTAGTGTCATTGATGATGGGGTAGGAATGGATAAGGAAGACGCTGTTTTATGTTTTTCAAGACATGCTACAAGTAAACTTAGAAGTATCAATGATTTATTTAATATTAATTCACTAGGATTTCGTGGTGAAGCTTTACCATCTATTGCCAGTGTATCTAAAGTAGTATTAAAAACTAGTAATGGTAAAATAGGAACACTAGTAAGAATAAGTGGAAGTAAAGTCGAAGAAGTTAGTGAATGTGATTTAAGAGTTGGTACAAGTATTACCGTATCTGATTTATTTTATAATACACCAGTAAGACTTAAATACTTGAAAAGCTTGTATACAGAACTTGCAAATATTTCTGATTATGTCAATAAGATGGCTTTGTCTTATCCTAATATTAAATTTGTTTTAATAAACAATAATAAAGAATTATTAAATACTGATGGTAGTGGTAACTTACTTAAAGTTATTAATTCCATTTATGGTCTTGCAGTAACCAAGAAAATGTTAGAGATTAATGATAATGATGATGATTTTGAAATTATTGGTTATACATCATATCCAGAAGTAAATCGAAGTACAAGAAATAATATAACAATTCTTGTAAATAATCGTGTAATAAAAAATTATGATTTAATTAAAACTATTCATGAGTGTTATCATACTTTTATGCCACATGATAGATATCCTGTAACGGTATTAAATATTATTTGTGATCCTTTTTTAATTGATGTTAATATTCATCCAACTAAGATGGATGTT
>Ga0247611_10002910_pt1 | contig 26447 bp, 18 predicted proteins | sample 177DNAGHGhighgp2_FD_192422 | JGI IMG/M metagenome (GOLD analysis project Ga0247611, IMG submission 192422) | Sheep rumen microbial communities from Palmerston North, Manawatu-Wanganui, New Zealand - 1770 DNA GHGhigh gp2 | ecosystem: Host-associated > Mammals > Digestive system > Stomach > Rumen... | reverse complement strand
TTCCGCGACAAGCGTGTGCAGAATGGTGACTCTGCCGTGCTGATGAATGGATCTACATTTGTTACCTTTACAAATCACGATACGTTCAAATCCGAATGGTACGGTCGTTCCGTATGTATGAATAACGCAGCTAGAACTGCTGCAGGAGTAAGTGATGATGCGCAAGCTACCTGTAACTCCTATCAGGATATTGCCAACATGAACTACAACCAGTACTACATCGAATGGTCCAATATCGATCCCGGTACAGAGTTAAGTGCATTCTCGGTTGATCCGGAAACGAAGGAATACACTATTCCTATTGACAATATGCGCCAGTACGCGTGCCTGAACTTGCGTTTCCAATTAATACACGAAGGCAATGTGCTGACCGAGGCATCCCAGCAAGTACCTATCGTGGTGGCAGGCAATGTGGATACGAACGACCCGTTGTTTAGCGAATTGGTGATCGATCAAACTACCCATCTGCCGTCCTATTCTCACTCGCTGGCTCGTTGCGCAGACTGCGATGTCGTGGTATTGGGTGCCGCCTCGCTGACAAAGGGCTCTGACGACGATCCGCTTGATGTACCCGAAGTAGGTAACGTGAAGGTGTATCCGGGCGGTAAACTGATTGTACCGAATGGAACGACCTACACCATGAAGTCCTTGGCGCTCCGTCGTCAAGAGGATGAGGTGGCCAGCGCTGATATCCAGGGTACAGGTACACTGAATATTGGAAAAACGAACGGAACGTCTCTGGACCTGCGTATCGATCCTACCAACTGGCACTTTATCTCCCTGCCGTACGACGTCAACGTGAGCGATATCCGCTTCGCGAATCCGGATGAGACGGCCGTTCCTGTGCTCGGCACCGACTACCTGCTCCAGTGGTATGATGGTGAGCGCCGTGCGGCCACCAAGAACGATGATGCCTGGGAACCCGTAGCGGCTGACGCTACGCTCAAGGCCGGTCTGGGATATATCTTCGCCCTGCCGGGTGAGGGCAAGGTGAAACGTGAGTTCCGTTTCCCGATGGCTAATGATGTCATCACGCAAGAGAGTACCAATAAGACAGTTTCACCGGTTTATGGCTACGGATGCGACCAACCCTCGCTCGGTTCTAACCATAAGGGCTGGAACCTCGTTGGTGCACCTTATCTGAATAACTATCTGTCGGATCTCGCATCGCCGCTTCGTACCGGTAAACTCATCGAAGATCATACCAGTCCGGAGCACAACACGCCGACCTGGGACGGCGCTTGGACCGACGATGGCTCTTCGCTCCGCTATATCGCTATTCCTATCAACAACGGCTGGGACTATTACTATCAGGAGGAGATCTCCGGCTACGAGTTGCCGCCGTTCACCAGCTACTTCGTACAGATCGGCGGTACAGATCCTGCTGAGCCGCAAGTTGTCGGCTTCCACGCTTCGCAGGTTGGCGCGAGCCCGAGTCCTATCATCCGTCGCCAACGTTCGGAATATGAGGACGTGGAGGATACACACCCCGTTTGGTGCGCGATCGACCTGACAAACCCACAGGGCGAGACCGACAAGACCACGGTGCTTGTCTCCAACGACTTCACAGACGACTACGACATGATGAACGATATGGTCAAGATGCGTGGTTCGTACTACAGTTACTACACCCGTCCGGTTCTGGCCAGCCGCAACAACGAAGGCGAGATGGCGTTCAACGCCCTGCCCGACGCAAGCGCTCTATCCGGTATCCCGTTGAGCTTCTTCGCCGCAGGTAGCGGTTCCTACACCTTCTCCTTCAACGAGCGTTATGGCCGCGAGGAGGTGAAGGAAGTGAAGTTGCTCGACAAGAACAACGGCCAGTGGCACGACCTGCTAACTGAACCCTATTCGTTCACCACCAATCGTGTGGACGACAAGAACCGCTTCGTGCTCTCTGTGCGTGTGGAGCGCAAGAAACCGCAGACGCCGACAGGGGTAGAGCAAATCGGCAATGAACAAGGAGACGTGGAGGACTGTCGTAAGATACTTATGGATGGTCATATCTACATCCTCCGTGGGTCACAACTGTACGACGTGACCGGTAAACAAGTGTTGAATCGTAAATAAGGAGAGGACGCAACAATGAGACTGATAGCACCGATTCAACAAATCAGAGTTAATAAGCGCAAGCAGTGGATCATTGCCGGTGGCGTGGTGTTCGGCAGCCTATGGCTGATGCTGGTGTTCTGGCTGATGACGGCCGAGAAAACTACCGTCGGTCCGGCTCCGTCGCAGGTGGCTGTTCGTTCGGCTTCGCCGACGCTCAGTACGACGCCTACCGTCAACGTCCAGATGCCTCAATACAGCCCCCTGAAGCCCATCTCATACAGCCAACCTGCACGGCATACATCTGTCCTGCAGATGCCCATGAGCAGCGGCGCGACGATGACGGTCTATACGACCAGCAGCGCCAAGATGAAGAGCATCGGCGGTGGCGGCGCTTCGTCGGGAGGCTCCGGCGGCAGTAGTAGCAGGGGAAATAGAGGTATCAGCAATTCGGCCGTAGCCTATACCGGCGCCATATATATCCCGGTGGTCAGCAATGCCGTAACGGCCGTCGGGGCCAGTCGTGCCAACGATTTAGCCAGCACGACGTTGTCCGACGAATCGACTCAGGGCTCTTTGCCCCGAGCGGTAAGCGGTAATCCGCACGGTCCGTTCCCGGATCCCGTGGGCGACATAGCATGGGGAATGATGGCGCTCCTCGCGCTCGTGTATGCGCGTACCATATATATTAGGCGACGCCGCGCTCAGAGCGAGAACAAGTAGTCCAGCGCCTCGCGTATCTCGTCGTCCGTCACGTGGCTTCCCACTGCGGGATTGCCTATGTGGCGCAGCAGGGTGAAACTGATGCGATCGTCGGTATTCTTCTTGTCGCGCCGCATGCGCTCCAGGAGCTTGTCATAGTCCTTGCACGTAAATCCCGGCGCACCGTAATAGTCTTTCATGTAGCGGCTTAACTGCGAGAGTACGGCCTCCGGGAATCCCAACGCTACATGACTCAGATACAGCTCCGCCACCATGCCCCACAGCACGCAATAGCCGTGCGGACGCGGCTCTCCGCGTTCTATCAGAATCGACTCCAGCGCATGGCCTACTGTATGACCCAGGTTCAGCACCCGGCGCACGTCCTGCTCCTCCGGATCTTGCTCCACTACATAGCGCTTGATATCCATCGAGCGCATCAGTATAGCCCGGAACTCCTCCTCCAGTGCCTCGTCCGGACGGGTCATATATTGCTCCAGGTCAAAGGCGAGCAACCGGTTCCACTCCAGCGGGCTGGCTATCAGCGCATGCTTGATCATTTCGGCCCAACCCGACAAGAACTCCTCGACCGGCAGGCTGCGCAGGAACGGCAGCCAGATGATGGTCTCCAGTGCCGGACGAAACAGTCCCACCTGGTTCTTCAGCCCGCCATAGTCGATTCCCGTCTTGCCGCCATCCGAAGCGTCAACGATAGAGAGTAGGGTAGTAGGTATGTTCACAAAGGCGATACCTCGCTGGTAGCATGCTGCGGCAAAACCTGCCATATCGGTCACGACGCCTCCGCCTAGTAGCAACACGATGCTCTTGCGCGTAGCGCCCTCGGCCTGCAGCCAGTCCCATATCTTGCAGACCGTCTGGAGGTTCTTCTCCTCCTCTCCGGCCGGCAAAACCAAGGTGTGACGCTGCAGCGTATTCAGATACAGCGTGCCGAAATCGGCGATCTGCTCCATGAAGCGCGGCAGACAATGATGTGCTACGTTCTCGTCGGTGATCAAATACACCTGCTCATCTGCAAAATGAGGCAAAATACGGTGCAATTCCAGAAAAATATCGTCTGTTATCATAGTATATTCGCATAAAACGGCGCAAAAATAGTATTTTTTTTGCATTTTTGCAAATTTTTTCGTAACTTTGCGGCGTAAAATGGATAATTATGCGTAAATTGATGTTTTTATGCCTCGCTGCGTTCCTGTTAACGCTGCCTGTGCAGGCCGAAGTACAGTATCTCACCACGGCGCAGTTCAAGGAGAAAGTGTTCGACTATACCAAGAACCGCGACTGGAACTACGTGGGTAAGCGTCCGGCTATTATCGACTTCTACACCACCTGGTGCGGACCCTGCAAACGGCTCGCTCCTATCATGGAGACGCTCAGCGAGAAGTACAAGGGCAAGGTCATTTTTTATAAGGTGGATACCGAGCGCGAACGCGAGCTGGCCGGACTGTTTAACATATCCAGCATCCCGCAGGTGCTCTACATCCCTATGTACGGCAAGCCCCAGATACTGGTGGGTCTCTATCCCCAGGAGCAGATAGAGGAGATCATCCAGCAGTTCCTGCTCAAGCCGGCCGAAAAAACCAAGAAGTAAGATGCAGGTCGAACTGGTGCTGCTGGTGCTGTCGATGCTGTTCTTCTTCAGCATCATCGCAGACAAGATAGGTTATAAATTCGGTGTACCTGCCCTACTGCTGTTTCTGACGGTGGGTATGCTGTTCGGTCCGGACGGTATCGGACGGATCTTCAACGACGACGGTGTGGGCTATATGCTCAACGTGTCGTCGGCCGAGGCGCTATCATCCGTAGCGCTTTGTGTTATCCTATTCTCCGGCGGCATGGATACCAAGCTTCGCGACATCAATCCCGTCATGGCGCAGGGTGTCACCCTCGCCACCCTCGGCGTACTAATCACGGCGGCCGTTACGGGCATGATCGTCTATTATATCTTCGGCTGGATGAATGCCTTGGCCACTGTCAGCGTGGCATCTGCTCTGCTCATGGCCTCAACGCTCTCGTCCACCGATTCGGCCTCCGTCTTCTCGATCATGCGCACTAATGGCATCAACTTCAAGCATGGCTTGCGACCTATACTGGAACTGGAGTCCGGCGCCAACGACCCGATGGCCTATGTGCTCACCTCCACAATGATCGGTGTCTGCCTCTCAGGCTCTGCCGAGGTCAGCGGACTAACTATCGTGCAGGACATCGTCGTCCAGCTGGTCATGGGTGCTGTACTGGGTTTTGCCTTTGGCAAGGGCGTCGTCCGACTGATGCGTGAGGTACAACTGGCCAACGAGTCGCTTTACCCGATCATGGTGCTCACGTCCTGCATATTCATCTTCTCCATGGCTTACTTCCTTAAGGGTAATCCCTATCTGGCGGTATATGTAGGCGGACTCATCATCGGTAACTCCAAGTTCACGCGTAAGCGCCAGACCAAGTCGTTCTTCGACGGCCTCACCTGGCTCAGCCAACTGGTCATGTTCCTCATGTTGGGTCTGCTGGTCCGTCCCTCCGAATTGTTCCATTTGCAGGTACTGCTCCCGTGCTTTATCATCAGCGTGGTCATGATCTTTATATCGCGTCCGCTGGCCGTGCTGCTCTGCATGGCGCCGTTCCGCCAGTATAACATCAAGGACAAGATGATGCTCGGCTGGGTAGGCCTCAAGGGTGCCGTACCCATCATATTTGCTATCATGTGTCTGGCCGAAGGCGTTGAGCATGCCGACATGCTCTTCAACGTCGTATTCCTCTGTACGCTCGTCTCGCTCTTGGTGCAGGGCACGACCATTACGCGTGTGGCCCGTAAGCTTGACCTGGCGGTCGATCCGCCTCAGCTCAAGCGACTCGAGCACTTCGATATCGACCTCCCTGAAGAGATCGAATCCTCCGCCACCGAGATAGAAGTCACCGACGATATGATGCTCGGCGGATGCCGGCTGCGCGACCTGCAGATACCGTCCCATACTCTGGTTATCATGGTGCGACGCGGCGAGGACTTCTTTGTTCCCTCTGGTCAGAGCGAACTCCAGGCGGGTGACCAGCTGCTTGTCATCACCGACAACGACGTTGAGATGGCCTATCAATACCAGCAGCAGATGCAGGCCGAGGACGAGAGTCAATGGAATATCCGGTTGCTGACCAATACTAAGGACTTCTTCCGCGACCTATGGAAGAAAATAACAAAAAACTGATGGCTGAAGGCTGATGGCTGAAGGCTGAAAACTAATATACTATAAATGAAAACGACTGTTTTTCTCACCGGTGCTACCGGTACCATGGGCTACGCAGGCATGATGGAAATCCTGCAACGCCCCGAACAATACGACCTACGTATCCTGGCTCGTCCGAGCAGTAAGAATAAGAAGCTGCTGGCCCCACTAACCGCTAACCATTCGCCTTTAACCGTTATTTGGGGCGACCTCACCCGCTACGAGGATGTCCTCCAGGGTGTTACCGGTGCCGATATTGTGCTGCACGTCGGCGGCATGGTCTCGCCTCAGGCCGACTATCGTCCCCGCGCAACACTGCGCACCAATATATCGGCGGCCGAGAATATCACCCGCGCCGTACTGGCCCAACCTGAGGACCGGCAACCCAAAGTAGTTTATATCGGTTCGGTAGCCCAGATGGGCGATCGCCGCGAACCCCTCCATTGGGGACGTGCCGGCGACCCGATATGCGTGTCGGCTTACGACCACTATGGACTCACCAAGGCCCAGGCCGAACGTATCATCACCGACTCCGGTATCCGCCGCTGGGTGAGCCTCCGCCAGTCGGGCATCCTCTATCCGGCTATCCTGCGCAACTACGACCCCATCATGTTCCACGTCCCCATCCGCGGCGTCCTGGAGTGGGCTACCGTAGAGGATAGCGGTCGACTGCTGGAGCGTGTATGCCGTCCCGAAGTACCGGCCGAGTTCTGGTGCCGCTACTACAATATCGGTTCCGGTGCCGAGTACCGACTCAGCAACTATGAGTTCGAGTGCCTCCTCTTGGATTGCATCGGTTGCCCGAAACCCGAACAGATATTCTGCGCTAATTGGTTCACCACCCGCAATTTCCACGGCATGTGGTATATCGATGGCGACCGCCTGGAGGAGCTGCTCCATTTCCGTGCTAACGTGCCCGTACGTGAATACTTTGCCCAAATGGCCAAGGCCGAATCGCTGCCCGGAGGCATCAAGTTCGCCGCTAAGACCCATATCGCTAAGCTCTTCCCGCATTGCGTGAAAGCCGCTATGTGGTTTATGGCTAATAGTAAGGAGCATGGTACGCAGTGGTGGATCAAGAACAATATTGAACCGCGTATCCATGCCTACTACGGTAGCCTGGAGGCCTACAAGGCCATCCCCGATTGGAAACATTTTGATGTCAGTCATCCCAGCGAGACGCCCGTACTCCTGGATCATGGCTACGATGAGTCGAAAGACATTGATAGTCTCACCGATGCTGAACTCCAGAAGGCTGCGGCCTTCCGTGGTGGTAAGTACCTGGGCAACGATACCTGGCAGGATGCTGAGGGTCGTACCTTCCATGCGGGACGTCGACTGATCCTACTCGGTGGACACTGGTCGCCCTACGACATGCCGTATCCCTATGCCCACGAACCCAAGGATAAGCAAATCCCCTGGCATTGGGACCGCGTAGCCAAGCAAAATCCGTTCTTCGCGCAACTCTGGTCGCCGCTCCACGAGCCGGACGAAGATAACATCTACGGCCCCGAAGTATTTGAAGGTTGGGAGAAATAAAGGTAATAGGTTATTGGTGATTGATTATAGTTATGGGATTTGATGAATTAGCCTTATCTGACGAAGTCTTGGATGCCCTGTGGGACATGCACTTCGATGAATGTACGCCCGTGCAAGAGGAGACCATTCCGGTCATCCTTGACGGCCGCGACGTCATATCCTGTGCCCAGACTGGCACAGGCAAGACGGCTGCCTATATCCTGCCGCTTTTGACCAACCTGGCCTACGACGATCACGACCCCGACCGTCTGAACGCTATCATTATGGCGCCCACGCGCGAACTGGCCCAGCAGATTGACCAACAGATGGAAGGCTTCGGCTTCTACGTGCCCTTCTCCAGCGTGGCTATCTACGGCGGCAAGGACAACGGTGCTTGGGGCAACCAGGTAAGCGGACTCCAGAAAGGTGCCGACATCGTCATCGCTACGCCGGGACGACTCCTGGCCCAGATGAATATCTACAACGTCGATTTCTCCGGCGTCAAGTATTTCATACTCGACGAGGCCGACCGCATGCTCGACATGGGCTTCTACGACGATATCATGACCATCGTCCGCCGCCTACCAAAGGACCGACAGACCATCATGTTCTCGGCCACCATGCCGCCTAAGATACGTCAGATGGCCAAGGCTATCATGCACAACCCTGTTGAGGTGCAGATAGCTGTATCGCGTCCGCCGGAAACCATCCACCAGATGTGTGCACGACTCTTCGAGGCTCAGAAACCCGGCTTCGTTCAGTTGGCACTTGCAGGTCGTAACCTCAAGAAAGTCATCATCTTTGCCGGCAAGAAGCAGCGCGTCAAAGACCTGACCCGTACCCTCCGTACGCTCCGCATTGATGCTCGCGCTATGCATAGCGACCTCGAGCAATCCGAGCGCGACCAGGTCATGCTCGATTTCCGTAACGGCAAGGTGGACGTTCTCGTAGCTACCGATGTCGTCTCACGCGGCATCGACGTCACCGACGTACCGCTCGTCGTCAACTACGACGTACCCCATGATCCCGAGGACTATGTTCATCGTATCGGCCGTACGGCTCGCGCGGAAAACAGCGGCGAGGCGATCACGCTGGTGTCGCCGGAGGATGCCCGCTATTGGCATCGTATAGAGCAATTCTTGAAGAAAGATATCGAACGGCTGGCCCTGCCCAACCAACTGGGCGACGCGCCTACAGATGACGTATACGCCATTCGTTCGGGTAGAGGTTGTTCTGGCGGTTCCCGACATTCTTCGCGAAACCGAGGGGGACACCCTCGTAAGTCAAAAGGAGCATTCCGAGGGGGACATTCTCGAGGCTCAAAGCCTCGGTCCTGAGATAACTGAGTGCCTGCTCGTGGTTGAGCGGTACGGCATGAAAAGCCTCGCGCTTCAGGTCCTTTAGCATACTCAGACTATGCTGTGGAGCGATACCTTTGCCTCGTTCCTCGCCCAGCCCGAATCCGCAAGAGATGCAGGTTAGGAAGGTATATAGATAGTCTATCAGTTCCTTATACTTAGCCGGATAGGCTGTCGCAAACCGGTCGGTCAGGCGTATAGCCCAACGTTCCGGGTGCTGCAGCCATTTCTGCATCTCCTGGATATACTCCGGATGTAGTGGTGCGGGTGTCGGCTTCTTCGGCGCTTTAACGCGGAATGGCGCAAAGTCCTCTGGGTGCTTTCTCAGACAGCATACATAGAAGCCCTCGCCACGCGTCAAGTGAGGGTAGAAATGATACCCGATGCCGCCATGTCCCTCCTGTATTCCCCACGAGGGGTCGTAGTCCAGCGGCAGGATATCTGCCCCCAAACATTCGCAAAGCCATTGTACGTTCTGCTCGTTCTCCTGTTGGTTAAACGTGCAGGTCGAGTAGATCAGCACGCCGCCCGGCTTCAGGGCGTCCCATACGTCCATCAAGATGCTACGCTGACGCTCGGCGCATAGTTGCACTTGCTTTAGGCTCCATTCCTCGCGTGCCTGCATGTCCTTGCGGAACATGCCCTCACCCGAGCACGGCGCGTCCACCAGTATGCAGTCGAACAAATTCCGACATTTCTCGCCAAACTCCGAAGGTGCGTTGTGGGTCACAATGGTGTTACCATTGCCCCATTTCTGGATGTTCTCTGAGAGGATAAACACGCGCTGACGCACCACCTCATTGGCCAGCAGCAAGCCCTGCTCGCCCAAATACTGACTGATCAACGTCGATTTGCCGCCCGGTGCCGCACACAGGTCCAGCACCACTGACTCGGGCTGCACGTACTGCTCCAAGGCTTGCTCGATAAACATCGAACTGGCTTCCTGAACGTAGTAGCAACCGGCATGGAAGAGGGGATCCAACGTGAACTGCGGACGCTCCGACAGGTAGTACCCGTCGATATGCCAGGGTACTTCGTCCGTGTCGCAGTCAAAGGTCAGTACGTCGATCTTGTCGTTCAGCCGGATACTACACGACGGCTCGGCCTGGAGCGAACGAAACAAATCGTCCGCCTCCGCGCCCAACTGCTGACGCATACTATCCGTGAAATCCAAAGGCAACATACCAAATTATCCCAAATTTGGTGCAAAGGTACAAAAAAGAATTGAAAATGGAAAATTGAAAATGGAAAATTATGCTATTTTCGGTGTTTTAGGATTGTTTTTCCGAAAAAAATGCCGCGCGCACTTGCGTATATGGAATATTTTTTGTAATTTTGCACGGTTTTTTGTAAACTGAATCATTATGCGCAAGAGCGTACGATATATATGCATGTTGTGGATGCTGCTGATCTCGATGAGTTTGGCAGCTGCGGGAGTGACGCGCGTCACCGGCAAGGTGGTCGAGGCTGGCACCGGCGAGGTGCTGCCGTTTACCCAGATCTATTTCGAGGGCACCCAGATCGGTACCACCAGCGACATGAACGGTAAGTTCGAGATTCAGAACGAGCGCGACCTGATCACTATCTGCTTCCGCATGCTGGGCTATAAGACCAAGGTGATGACCGTCAAGCCCGGCCGAACCACCAACCTATTTGTGGTCCTCGAACCCTCGACGATGGAGCTGGAGGACGTGATCGTAACGCCCAAGAAGTCGCGCGAGAAATACCGCCGCAAGGGCAATCCGGCCGTCGACCTGATCAAAAACGTCATTGCTAACAAGGATCGCAACCGCGTCGGTCATGGCGATACCTACAAGGTGCAGAGCTACGAGAAGCTGGTCATGGCCCTCGAGCCCTTCGACTACAACCTGGATAAGAACGCTTTCTGGCGCGACTTTAAGTTCCTGGAGAACTACGTCGACACCATGGCTTTCGAGGATGGTGTACTAGTCATCGATAGCGGCCACGTCCATATCGATAGCCTTCAGATCGGCGAGGATACTACCATTGTCAATATCGACAGCGTCGTTATCGTGCGCAACGAGGAGGTAGCCGATACCAACAAGACCACGATTCTCACTATGTCGCTTCGCGAGACGATGGCCGAGGAGTATGTCCAGACCAGCCCCCGCAAAGAGCGCAAGGTTATCTACGCCAAGCGTTGGGAGGGCCTCGACGAATTGCTCGACAACGGTACGATGTCCAGCAACCTGCAGGCTATGTTCCAGCCTATGGATATCTTTGCTAACGACATCAACCTGATGCTCAACCGCTTCGTCAGTCCGTTGTCGTCGTCCCTGGCCGTCAGCTTCTACCACTACTACATCATGGATACCATCCTGATCGAGGGTATCAAGTGCGTTGATCTGGCTTTCGTGCCGGTCAATAGCGAAAGCTTCGGCTTCACCGGCCACCTCTATATCGCTGCCGACTCTACCTACGCCCTCAAGCGCTACAAGATCAACGTACCGCCGCATATCAACCTCAACTGGCTCAGCCATATGTCGGTGCGTGAGACCTTCCGGCAATTGCCCGATGGTAAGTGGGCCAGCGAGGAAGTGAATACCCACGTGCGTTTTGCGGTGCGCAAGAAATCTAAGCATAATATCTACGCCCGCCAGACCCGCCATTTCAGTAACTACGAAGTGGGTGTCCCCATTCCCGACAGCCTCTTCTATATGGCCGGAGACGAGGTGACGCTCAAGGATGCGAAGAAAGTGCCCGATACGGCTTGGGATACCATGCGTCCGATCGAGTTGACGCAAAAAGAGTTGCTCGTTCGCAACCTGCAGAGCGAACTGATGAGCGTACCGAAGTTCCATGCCCTGGTCAATACGGTCAATATCCTCATCCAGGAGTTTATACCTACCACCGCCAACGCCGACTCCAGCAAGTGGGACTTTGGTCCTATCTTCAACTCTTTCTGCTACAACGAGCAGGAAGGCTGTCGTCTGCGTATCGGCGGTATGACCACCGCCAACCTCAACCCGCACTGGTACACCTATATCTACGGTGCCTACGGATTCACCGACCAGCGCTTCAAGGGTAGCATCACGGCTCTCTATTCGTTCAACAAGAAGGAGTACTTCCCCTACGAGACGCTGCGCCACTATATCGCGCTCCAACTCAGTTACGACCTGGAGGAACTCGGTCAGACCTACCGTGTCCTCGACCGCGACAATATCTTCATGTCCATCAAGTTCAACTACTCGCCCAAACCCATGCAGTATATCGGTCGTATCCGGCTGAAGTACGAGAAGGAGTGGGCCAACCAGTTCTCTATCCTCACCTGGTTCGACTTTATGAACAACCAGCCTAACGGTTCCCTCGGTGCCGGCAACCCGCAATGGGCTGCCCCCAACGCCGCCCGTTCGCCCCTCACGCTCCGCTATATGAAGCGTCTGGACGATGGCAGCTATATAGAGCGCCCGTTCTACCACGATGCGCAGTGGACCTTCCAGCTCCGCTACTCGCCCGGCGGCTATATCTACAATGACCGTCAGGGTATCGAGTCGCCTTTCAACCTGTGGAAGGATGCTCCCGTCTTCCGTTTCACTAATGAGATGGGTTATATCCTTGAAGACAAGTACTTCTACAATCGCATCCAGCTCAGTGCCGAGAAACGTATCTGGCTCTCCGCTTTTGGTCACCTGGACGTGACGGGTGATGTGGGTTATATCGCTACCAATAGCAAGGTGCCTTTCACCAAGCTCTTTATCCCCACCAGCAACACCTCCATCCTCATGGACCCCAAGGCTTTCAACCTCATGCAACCGATGGAGTTCCTCATGGATCGTTATGCATCTATCCATATGACCTATTATCTCAAGGGATGGATCATCAACCGCATACCCGGACTCAACAAACTCAAGCTCCGCGGTATCCTTAGCTATCATATGCTGGCCGGCTACCTGGGCGATCGCAACAACCCGTTCAAGACCGACGGCCTCTACGACCTGCCCTATAGTTACACCGTATCTATGGGCGAGGCAGCTGTGCCTGTTCAGGCCCGAACCGATTTCTCCGATGGCAAGTACAGCTACATGCCCTATATGGAGATCACGGCCGGTATAGAGAATATATTCAAGTTGATACGTATCGAGTACGTCCGCCGTCTGACCCACCTCACTGCCCCAGGCGGACAGAAACTGGGACCCTGGCAACGCAACGGTATACGTATCACCTTGCGTGTCGCAATGTAACAACTGAAAGCTGACGCCTGATAGCTGAAAGCTGACGGCTGATGGCTGATAACTAAAAGATATATGAACATTATTAAAACTCCAATCGAGGGACTGCTGGTCATCGAACCGCGCGTGTTTACAGATGCTCGTGGCTATTTTGTCGAGACCTACAACGAGCAGCGCTACCGCGAAGCCGGCATCGATGCTCAGTTTGTCCAGGACAACCAGTCATGCTCCAGCTATGGTGTCGTACGTGGCCTCCATTTCCAGCGTCCTCCGTATAGCCAGGCTAAGTTGGTCTGCTGCACCGTCGGACGTGTGCTCGACGTAGCTGTCGATTTGCGCAAAGAGAGTTCCACCTTTGGTCAGTGGTTTGCCGTCGAACTGAGCGAAGAGAACAAGCGCCAGTTCTTCATCCCCCGCGGATTTGCCCACGGATTCTCCGTACTGAGCGAGAAGGCCATCTTCACCTACAAGTGCGACAACCTCTACCATCCCGAGGCCGACGGCGGTATTCTCCTTAATGATTCCGACCTGGCCATCGACTGGCAGATTCCGACCGACCTCCGAATCATTAGCGATAAAGATACGAAGCACCCCCTGTTAAAAGATTTAGACAACCCGTTCTGATATGACTATTTTGATCACAGGCGCCAACGGCCAACTGGGCAACGAGATGCGCGTACTCAGCACTGCGCACCCTGACCACCGATATTTCTTCACCGACGTGGAGGAACTGGATATCACGTGCCGTGAAGCGGTATTGGACTTCGTGCGTACGAATGCCATCGACCTCATCGTCAATTGCGCTGCCTATACCAATGTCGATCGCGCCGAGGAGGACGAACCTACGGCTCTGCGCATCAATGCCGATGCAGTGGCCAACCTCGCAGCCTCCGGTGTGCGTATAATTCATATCTCTACCGACTACGTCTTCTCCGGCGACGAACACCGCCCTTGCCGCGAGGACGATCCCGTGGCGCCGCGTACTGCCTATGGCCGTACCAAACTGGCGGGTGAGCAACAACTCTTGTCCCTCTGCCCCGAGGCTGTCATACTGCGTACCGCGTGGCTGTACTCTACCTACGGCAACAACTTCGTCAAGACCATGATCCGTCTCGGTCACGAGAAACCCGAACTGGGCGTCGTCTTCGATCAGATAGGTACCCCTACCTATGCAGCCGACCTGGCTGCGGCTATCTTTACGGTTATTGAGGCCGATCAGTGGCATCCGGGTATCTACCATTTCACCAACGAGGGCGTCTGCTCTTGGTACGATTTCACGTTGGCTATCCACGACCTGGCCGGTATCCACTCGTGCCAGGTGCGTCCGATCCTCTCGTCCGAATACCAATATAAGACTCCACGTCCGCACTACAGCGTACTCGACAAGTCCCGGTTCAAGCAGACCTTTGGCGTCTCCATTCCCTACTGGCTCGACGGCCTAAAACGTTGCATAAAATTGTTAAATGACTCCCGCAGCTAAATGCGAAAATGAGTAAATATGAAAATGAGTAAATGAAAGAAATTCTCAATTTCTTATCTGAATTGTCGCTCAACAACAACCGTGAGTGGTTTGCGGCAAACAAGGAGTGGTACCAGCGCTGCTACGCCCGTTATGTCGAGTTCTCGGCCGAGTATATCCGCCGCCTCTCCGAACTGGATCCTACGCTTGCCGGCCTACCACCCAAGGACTGCATATGGCGAATCTACCGCGATGTACGCTTCTCCCACGACAAGCGTCCGTACAAGGAGTGGTTCGGTGTCTTTCCCGCTACGGGCGTTCCCGGACAACCCCGCACCTGGGGCAAGCACTCGCAACGCGGCGGCTACTATATGCACCTCCAGCCCGGTCGGTGTATGTTTGCAGCCGGTATATGGGATCCGGGGAAGGAACTGCTCACCGCTCTGCGCAAGGAGATAGAGGCTAACTACGAGGAGGTCGAGGCGATTATGGGCACAAAGGAATGGCAGAAGTATTTCGGTCAGGATTTTGACTCGGAGTGGGGTGTACTCAAGAAAGCACCGGCCGGCTTCGATCCCGACTTCATCCATATCGACTGGCTTCGGCATAAGACCTTCACTGTCAGCACACCGCTCACCGATGCCGAGGTCTGTGCGCCCGACTTTATGGATCATCTTATCGATATATGTGCTGCGGCCAAACCGATGAACGACTTTTTAAATTATACCTTCGAGGAATACGGCGAGTTCCCCTCCCGCTGTTAAATCGTACATCGTAAATCGTCAAATCGTAAATCTCTTGACCTGATAGTTCAATGGATAGAACGGGGCTCTCCTAAAGCTCAAATCCGGGTTCGATTCCCGGTCGGGTCACAAAACAACATAATAACTAATAAACACTCAAGACCATGAGAAGCAAATGGCTTATCTTATTCGCACTATGTGCTCCCTTGGCGCTCCAAGCACAGGTGGACACCGTGCGCGTATTGCGTTCGGCCGAGTCTCCGGCGCGAACCGATGTGCAACAGCAGCATGTGGCCGTCCAGGACGTCCCTGAGTTGCAATCCACATCCGATAGTCTGGATATAGTGCGTACTACTACCGTTCGCCACTATACCGACACGTTGACTACCATTATCTCGTCGCCCGACAGCACAGCTAAGCAGCGTGAGAACATCATCTACTCCGACTCCAGCGACTGGCGCGGACATTACATCCAAGCCTATCTGGGCTTCGGACTCGGGTCGCTTGGCTACCAGCTGAATGATCCCGACTGCTACACGCGTGCGGGCTTCAGCACGATGCTCCAGATCCAGTATGCGCAATTCATCACCCGCAACTGGGGTTTTGGTGTCGGACTGTGGTTCACCAACTATACCTCGCAAGTCCAGCTCGGCGGTAGCCGCACATGGACCGATCAGGTCGATACTGACCTCGAGCAGCACTACGACCATACGGCTCGCATTGCCAGTTGGCGTGAACGTGAGACAGGTCATACTATCGGTATCCCCGTATCCGCGCAGTTTCAGTATAAAAAAGACCCTTGGCGTGGCAAACTCTTTGCCGCCCTCGGACTGGCACCTGCCTTCTCCGTCATCCGCCGCTACCATGTCCAGGAAGCACAGGTTGCCCACTCGGGCTACTATCCCGCTTGGGACCTCACCCTGGAGAATGGCGTCCATGAGTTCACTACCCACGACTATAGCAACGAGGCATGGACGCGCGGAAAACTTGATATCCGCCACCAGCTCTCGCTCTTTGCCGACTGCGGCTACCTGCTGCCTATGACGCCCCAGATCGATTTCTATATCGGTGGCTATTTCAATGTCACACTCAACGATGCCAACAAGTCCACCAAGCTGCCTCTCGGCTGGCCCGACAATAAATTTGGCTTCATGGGTGCATACAACAGTGCCTATGCCACTACGCTTGCCGGCGCATCTCATCCCTGGCAGGCGGGCTTCAAAGTCGGTATCCACTGGCACTATATCGCACCGCCCGTGCATGAGATAGAAGACTACTTCGAGTACTTCACCCGTCGTGATACTACGGTAGATCTCATCGCTCGCTACGATACTGTGGTTGAGGAACATATCGACACCCTCGTCCGCTCGAATATACGCAAGGCTGCCGAGGAGGTGGAGCGTCTCAACAAGATCTATTTCGACTATGATAGCTATGAGCTACGCGAGGAGTCTCGCACTTACCTCACCTCTATCGTCTCTATTCTCAACCGCGTGCCTGAGGCTAAGATATCCATCGATGGTCACGCTTCTCAGGAGGGTTCGCGTTGGTACAACGAGCGTCTGGCATACCGCCGTGCGAAAGCTGTTGCTGACTACCTCGTAGAGCAGGGTGTAGATGCCGAACGCGTCATCGTTGCTGGTCACGGCTCGCTCGTACCCAACGACGAGAACGTTAATGGCGAACTCGCGCTCGATCGCCGTGTGGAAGTGAAAGTAGTGGAAGAAGAAACAGACACCCAAAAATAAGGAGACAGCCCTATGAAACGTAATATACTGACAATCCTTTTGATGACTTTGGCGCTCCATCTTAGCGCCCGTATGTATGTTCCCGGTGAGGACATCTATGTCAATACCAACCAGACCGCGTTCAACGTATCCGGATCCAACTTCATTTGGAAGAAAGACGGAGCCAAACTCTTCCTCTATTTCTTCCAGTCCACCGCGCCCGCTAACAGCGAGTGGGTACAACTCTCGCCTATATGGTCCACCAGCGATATCTATACTGCGCAGCTGGCCGGCACCCATTCATGGTACGACCGCGTCATCGTGGTTCGCAAGTCTCCTACCGGCACCGCTGGAAACTGGAATGACAAGTGGAACCAAACTTGCGACATCATGATACCCGACAACGAGTCCAACTACCTCGATAATTTCGATTGCAACGCTTCCGACCAGTGGAAGACCTATGCGCCGGCAGCTATCTATATCGGTACAAGCGCCTCACAGGAGGTGGCCGATACCATCCATATCTGCCCCAGTGCACTGGGTCATATCATTGCACTCCATCCGAAGCTCAATAGCGATACCACGGCTTATCTCTATGATCAAGTCAAGGCGCACGCATGGTATCAATCCACCGATGGTGGTGATACTTGGACCGCCCTTGATACCAAGGCCGGCAGCCTGGCACCGCGTCCCGCTGATGACGGACTGACCAAGACGCTCTTCACCACGCTCCCGGCAGCTATACCGCTTGTCGGTATCGACTATTACCTCTATTCGTCCATCCCCGCAGGTCGCCGACTGGTGCACATCGTTGCTGATGCACCTAAGTGCGTCCTCGACTGCGAGATCACAGCCTTCGAGACGGCTATCTCGGCTGTCAATGCCGACGACAATACCTATACCCTGGATGGTATGGTTGCTTTTGGCGAACCCAACGGAAGCCTCGTTATCTCGTGCGACGGCAAGGATACCATTATCGTAAATCCTGTTAGCCCGCAGGCCTTCTCGCTCCGCGGTGTGCCCGCTGCTAAGCAGAGTGGCGTCAAGACCATGGCCTACGCCTACTTTATGGGAGCCCCTGATGCTTGTCTCGACTCAATCGAGGTCGATGTGCCCGATGCTACCCAGACGGTGCAGCATTACCAAGTCGATTCCCTCACCGGACGCGATATTTACCTGGATGCCCACGATGCAGATCCGGCCAACGACTTCGTATGGATCGTTGTGGACAACAAGACCGGCTTCCGCACCGAATATACACCGACCAACACCCCGGGCCTGACCCAGACCTTCCATATCGATCCCTTCCTGGTAGATGACTCCGTTACCATTATATACAAGGAGTATTACCCCGTTACGGGCACTATGAGCAACCTTATCTCGAATGGTAACTACGAGGACGAGACCGTGGACTATGGTGCCTATGGCCAAGTCAGCAAGATTAGCGACTACAATTTCTGGGGAATCTTCCCGCAGACTGCTACTGCGGCTGTCAACTTCTATAGTGATACGCTCGCTGGCGGCACCAACCCCGACAAACTCGATGAGAACGGATTTGCTGTCGTACGCAACTCCAGCAAGTTCTACTATACCTATGCTGACATGACGGCGCGTGAGGGAAACAACTTCGCCCTGATTGATGCCAAGGCCGGTGAGGAGGGTGCTAACAAGCGTGCATGGTTTGCCTCTACCGCTACCAATCCGAACCTCAAGCTCAAGAAGGGTACTACCTACGTACTCTCCTTCTGGGCGGCCAATATCAATAACTACGGCGAGATGGACAATGCGGCCCGCTTCGTGTTCCGCATCCGCAACAATACCACCGGCCGCTATACCGACTCTCGCGTGCTCGACCTGAGTAAGAACGAGTTCCGTAACAATCTCTGGCACCAATGCTCCCAGATCTTCACCGCCGACGAGGACTGCGATGATGTGACCATCTCTGTGGTCAACCTCAACAACCGTCCGCTCACTATCGGCAACGACTTCGGTCTGGACGACATCCAGTTCCATCCGATCTCCAGTGTCTCGCTCATCGTCAAGTCCTACCAGGAGTTCCAGGTGTATGCCCACGAACCCAAGGTGGATGCCTTCACCGCCTTGGTCGTACCTATCGACTGCGACGGTGCACCCAACTATACGGTTAAGATGCACGTCGAGTACCAGAACCCCGATGGCGACCTCACCATCCACGACAAGACGACCGACACCTATTATACCTACACCCTGCCTCCGGTCAGCTACGACACCAAGGCTGTCCTCGATACGCCTATCGTTGTCTCTGGTCTGGTGCCCGCCAATCATGAGTGGGAAGCCTATTTCCAAAATTGGCCAACAGCCAAGCGTACTTTTACCACCACGGCGCCCACTATTCCGACATCCGACACGCTCAATTTCTACTTTACTCCTGTCGTATGCGGTATGATCAAGACGGCAGTCAACTTCGACCTTGCCTATACCAACCAGCAGGGCAACCTGACCTTCTGGGTTGATGACCTTTCGCCTCAGATAGCTCTTTATTCGATTGCCCAGACCACACCAGATACGCTTCGCGCTCTCTCCTTCCCAGGCGTACCGGCTGATGGACGCGACGACCATGTGCTCCATGTCTCCTTTGACGGACCTAATAGTTGCATTAAGTCTTATCCGCTCGCTACGGCACCTTATACGCCGACGATCACCAGTGTTGTGCTGAGCGGCGTACCTGAAGATGTGCAGTGCTCGGTGACCGAATATGACGTCACTATCGACGTCTCCACGCCTTACGATGCTACAGGACGCCAGATCGTGCTTACCTATACAGACCTCGGAGCCGTCAGCGATACCATTATCGCTACCGGCACTTCTACACGCGTCGTGCGCACGTTCCATAATATAAACGGTATGGTTCAGACCATCATGGCTGCCTATGCCGCTACGCCTGGATGTGTTGTCATGAGTGATGCCTTCTATCCGCCTACGCGCCTCAGCTGCGAGCGACTGGATACCACCCTCTGCGAGGGACAGACCCTCACCTGGAAGGGCAACGTCTATCCCGCTACGCCTTACCTCGGCATCGATACCTTCACCGTGGCGCTCGATACGCTCATCCTGACTATCAACCCCGTACCAGCGCTCACGCTCGGCACAGTGGATCGCGTCTGCGACGATGCTACCGATATCCATATCCCCTTCACGATCACGCGTGGCAATCCCGATACCTACGATGTAGAAGTAGGTGGTACCCACTATGTCGGCGCAGCTGTCGGATCGGATATCGTCTTCACCCCCTCCACGATGACCCCAGGTGATTATACTGCAACCGTTACCGTTAGCCAGGCCGGCTCTCCCTGCGAGACCGTCGTCTCTGCCACCTATTCCATCGCCCTCTCCGGCCATATGTATAGCAAGTGGACCGACCTGCTCTTTATCGACAACTCCTCGCATAGCTACGTGGCTTACCAGTGGTATGCCGATGGCGCCGAACTGTCCGGCGAGACCCGTCAGTACCTCTATCTGCCCGATACCGGTATGCCCGGCACATACTATTGCCGACTCACTACCGCCGCGGGAGATATTCTCTATACGTGCGCACAGGCCTTCTCGGATGTTCCGGCAAGCCGTAACGAGAACGATGGTCCCGCTGTTTCCGCACCGGCTCGTCTCTACGACATGATGGGACGCCCGCTGCAGTCGCAACCGGCCGAGGGATTCTATATCCTTGTCGAGGAGGTCAATGGTCAGCAGCAAACCCGCAAGATCATCGTGCATGAGTAAGAAACGCGCAGCATATTATGTCGTCTGGCAAGGCCGTACCCCGGGAATCTATGATTCCTGGGAGGCCTGCGAGGCGCAGGTCAAGGGAGCTGATGGCGCCCGTTACAAAGGTTTCGCTACACTTCCCAAGGCCCAGCAGGCCTTCGCCGCCTCCCCCGACGACTATATCCAGCGTAAACCGAAGGAGGAAAATCCGAAATCTGAAATCATAAATCAAAAATCAGAAATCACAAATCCTCTCCTCCCCGCCTTGGCGGTCGATGCCGCCTGCTCCGGCAATCCGGGGCTGATGGAATTCAGGGGCGTTGTGGCCGATACCGGCACCGAGGTTTTTCATCGTGGTCCGTACCCCGCCGGCACTAACAATATCGGTGAGTTCCTCGCTCTTGTGCTCGGCCTCGCCTATCTCAAGAAGCATAACCTGCCGTGGAATCTCTATTCCGATAGCCGCACCGCGCTTGCATGGCTGCGCAAGGGGCATGCCGAGACTAAGCTCGTCTGCACTGCCGAGAACCAAGAACTCTTCCTCATGCTGCGCAAGGCCGAGCAGTGGCTCCACGACAATACTTGGACCACCACCGTCCTCAAGTGGGATACCGAGCATTGGGGAGAAATACCCGCCGACTTTGGCCGTAAGTGAAATTTGCAAACCTAAATTGGCAAAACTACGAATATATTTCCGTATATCGCGAAAAAATCGTAACTTTGCAGTCGGTTTTGAAAACAATGATATAACTATAATAACAATTATTTAATTTTTTTTACAATTATGACAAAAGTAGCAATTAACGGCTTTGGCCGTATTGGTCGTCTGGCTTTCCGTCAGATGTTCGAAGCTGAGGGTTATGAAGTAGTTGCAATCAACGACTTGACCAGCCCGAAGATGTTGGCTCACCTCCTTAAGTACGACACCGCTCAGGGTGGTTTCGCAGGCAAGTTCGGTGAGGGCAAGCACACTGTAGCTTACAAGGACGCTGTGCTCGCAGAGGACGGTAAGACCGTTGTAACTCCGGGTTCGATCACTGTTGACGGCAAGGAGATCACCATATACGCTAAGCCGAACGCAGCTGAGCTGCCTTGGGGCGAGCTGGGCATCGACGTAGTGCTCGAGTGCACCGGTTTCTATACCAGCAAGGCTAAAGCTTCTGCACATATTGAGGCAGGTGCTAAGAAAGTTGTTATCTCTGCTCCCGCAGGCAACGATCTGCCCACCATCGTTTACAACGTTAACCACAAGACTCTGACTCCGGCTGACACCGTTATCTCGGCAGCTTCTTGTACGACCAACTGCCTCGCTCCGATGGCAGCTGCTCTCCACGCATATGCTCCGATCCAGAGCGGTATCATGTTTACCATCCAGGCTAACACCGGCGACCAGATGATTCTCGACGGCCCGCAGCGTAAGGGTGATCTCCGTCGTAGCCGTGCAGGTGCTCAGAACATCGTTCCGAACAGCACCGGTGCTGCTAAGGCTATCGGTCTCGTTATCCCCGAGCTCAACGGCAAGTTGATCGGTAGCGCACAGCGCGTTCCGACTCCTACGGGTTCTACTACGATCCTCGTTGCAGTTGTTAAGGGTAAGGACATCACCAAAGAGGGTATCAACGCTGCTATGAAGGCTGCTCAGACCGAGTCCTTCGGTTATACCGAGGATGAGATCGTTTCTAGCGATGTTATCGGTATGCGCTTCGGTTCGCTCTTCGATGCTACCCAGACCATGGTGGCTAAGATCGATGACGACACTTATCAGGTACAGGTTGTTAGCTGGTACGACAACGAGAACAGCTACACTAGCCAGATGGTTCGCACGATTAAGTACTTGGCAGAACTTAAGTAAGCTGACGGCTGACAACTCAAAAAATGACATGCGCCCTTGCGTATGTCATTTTTTTTTCGTACCTTTGCGCCGTAAAACCGAAAAATCGAACGTACGTATGAAAAAGCTTCTCTTCTTATCGCCCCTTCTGTGCATCTTCTTGTCCTGTGCCCGTGAGCCCCGCCTTACCTCGCCCGATGGCCATCTGTCTGTCCTGTTCCGCCTTGCGGACGATGGCGCCCCCTCTTATGCCGTCCTGCGCGATGCCGATACTCTTATCAACTGGTCGCCCATGGGTTTCCTGACCGATAGTCTCGACCTCTCCCGTGGCTTCTGCCTCTTGGGTACATCCGCCTCTTCTGTCTCCGAGGAGTGGGAGACCGTTTGGGGCGAAGAGCGCATCATCCGGGACAACCACAACCAGCTCCAGGTGCGCCTCTGTCACGAGTCCGGCCTGCATATGGATATCCTCTTCCGCGCCTTCGACGATGGCGTAGCTTTCTGCTACGATTTCCCCGAGCAGGAGCCGAGCAAAATTACTATCACCGATGAGTGTACTGCCTACCGTTTTATGGCAGATCATGCCGCATGGTCTATCCCCTGGCGCACCGAGTACTATGAGGGTATCTGGACCCGCTTCCCGCTCTCCCAAAAAGCTGACACCATGTGCTCGCCCATCACACTCGAAATGACCGACGGCTCCTATGCCTTTGTCCACGAGGCGGCCCTCACCGACTATCCGGCTCAGAACTTCTATATGTCCGATGGCATGCTCTGCACCTATCTTACGCCCTGGATGGACACGGCGGTGCATATTCTCCCCGACAAAGCATACCTGCCCCTGCCTTTCCGCTCCCCCTGGCGCTTCGTCATCCTGACTCGCGACCTGCCTTCGCTCACCGCTTCGCGTATCATGCTCAATCTCAACGAACCTTGCCGCCTCGAAGATACCTCATGGATCCGTCCAATGAAGTTTATCGGTATCTGGTGGGGTATGCATATGAAGTCCATGACCTGGGAGCAGGGACCTATTCATGGCGCTACTACCGCCAATATGTCCCGCTATCTCCAGTTTGCTCACGATCATAATATCCAGGCCGTCCTCGCCGAAGGATGGAACCTCGGATGGGAAGACTGGAAGCATTTTAGCTTCACCGAACCGTACCCCGACTGGGATATGGACCGCCTTGCCCACTTAGCCGATAGCCTCGGCGTGCAGATCGTAGGCCACAACGAGACCGGTGGCAACGCAGCCGACTATGAGGACCAACTCACCGATGCCTATGCTTACCATCAGGCGCATGGCATCCATGCCATTAAGACCGGCTATGTCTCGCCCATCATACGCACCCGCGATGGCCTCCAACTCAATAAGTCCCAGTCCGGAGTACGCCACTATCGTCACGTCATTGAGACGGCAGCGCACTACCAGATCATGATCGACAACCACGAACCCGTCATGCCTACCGGCCTGCAGCGCACCTTTCCCAACCTCATGACCCAGGAGGGTGTCCGTGGTCAGGAGTGGAACGCTTGGAGTCAGGATGGCGGCAACCCCGCGTCGCATGTTACCGTTCTGCCCTTCACGCGTATCATGGCCGGTCCGGTGGACTTCACGCCCGGTGTCTTCTCTTTCGAGAACCCCGCTATGCCCGGTACGCGCGTCCATAGCACGCTGATGAACCAGCTCGGCCTCATGGTGTGCCTCTATAGCCCGCTCCAGATGGCCTGCGACTTGCCCGAGAACTACATGAAGCATCCCGATGCTTTCCGCTTCATTGAGCAGGTGCCCTGCGACTGGGAGCAATCCCGTCTCGTCGATGGCCGCATCGGCGAGTTCTGTATCTTTGCGCGTCAAGAGCGTGGTGCCGACGATTGGTTCGTCGGTGCCGTCAATGCCGATGAACCCCGCGAGGCTGTCGTACCGCTTGGGATGCTTCCGGTCGACTGTACCTATACCGCCACTATCTATCGCGATGGCCCTGAGGCCGACTGGCAGACTGCGCCCTACGACTATCTGATCGAGACCCGCACTCTCCGCTCCTCCGACACCCTCCGCATCCCTATGGCCTCCGGCGGCGGCTTCGCCATCCGCCTCACCCCAGATAAATAAATCAGTATAGATAATTAAGTTTGATGCATCTTTCGACTTTCAACTTTTGATGTTTGATTAAAATAATATATATTTTTTTTGCATATATGCAAAATTTTTCGTACCTTTGCAGGCTGAATACATCGTATAACGAAAAAATCTAAAAACTGCATATATGAAAGGTATTATTTTGGCAGGCGGAAGCGCCACGCGCCTCTATCCGCTGAGCAAGGCTATCAGTAAGCAAATCATGCCGGTGTACGATAAGCCGATGATCTACTATCCGCTTTCTACACTCATGCTGGCCGGTATTCGCGAAGTGCTTATCATCAGTACGCCGCGCGATCTGCCGATGTTCCGCGAACTGCTGGGTGATGGAAGTCGCCTGGGCATGCGCCTGGAGTACAAAGTACAGGAGGTACCTAATGGTCTGGCTCAGGCTTTTGTGCTGGGACGTGAGTTCCTCGGTGGCGAACCCGGTTGCCTCATCCTGGGCGATAATATGTTCTATGGTCAGCACTTCAAGACCATGCTCCGCGATGCTGTGCAGCAGGTGGAGAATGGCGGCGGTGCTTGTATCTTCGGCTACGAGGTGGCCGATCCGCGTGCCTACGGCGTCGTGGAGTTTGAGAAAGAGTCGGCTATCCTGTCGCCCGACGGCAAGGAGTCGAAGACCGTGCTGCGCGTCAAGAGCCTGGAGGAGAAACCCGAGCATCCGAAGAGCAATTACGCCGTGCCCGGCCTCTATTTCTACGACCGCACAGTATGCGAGAAAGCCGCCATACTGCAGCCCAGCAAACGCGGCGAGTATGAGATCACCGATCTCAACCGCATGTATCTGGAAGAGGGCACGCTGCGCGTCAAGCTCTTCAGCCGCGGCTTTGCATGGCTGGATACAGGTAACTGCGACAGCCTGCTGGATGCCGGCAACTTCATCGCTACCATCCAGAATCGTCAGGGCTTCTACGTCAGCTGCATCGAGGAGATCGCATGGCGTAACGGCTGGATCACCAGCGAACAACTGCTCGAAATGGGTCAGCAGATGAAGACTCGCTACGGACAATATATGGTGCAACTGGCTACCCACTAACCCGTAACCCGTAACCCATAACCCCCAAACCACCGCCCATGAGACGCCTGCTTCTGCTTCTTGTGCTCTTGCTCTCGCTTGGCCTCCGCGCCAACGAACAGTATGCGATCAGCCATTACTCGATAGAGGATGGCATGAACCAGAATACTGTCATGGATATTCTCCAGGACCGTCAGGGCTATATGTGGTTCGGTACCTGGAACGGTCTGAACCGCTTCGACGGCTATGACTTCCGCGTCTATAAGGCCATGACCAACGGCCAGGAGGCACGTGTCAACAACCGCGTAGAACTGATCTACGAGGACGAGCAGGAGCAACTATGGTGGATGACCTACGACGAGCACTACTACATGCTCGACCGCAGTCGCAGCCATATAACCAGCCATACCAAGGACCAGTTGCCCGTGGGTATGCAGCAACGCCTGACCCATAAGAACGAAGTGATGCGTGTGGATCGACACGGCATCACCTGGCAAGTGGATGACCAGCCCGGCATCATGCGATGCCGCAACGGTGAGTGGCGAAGGCTGACGGTCGATGTGGATCGTCACTTTGCCGGCCAGCAGCGTGAGTACTTCATGCTCATGGAGGATAGCCTGGGGCGTACGTGGGTCAACCCCAACGGAGGCGGATGGTCGTACTACGATGCGGAGCAAGACCGGCTCGTCTCGCCCTTCACGGAACTGAGCAACGTCATCCATGCTGCCTATGTGGATCGTG
>Ga0247611_10002909_pt1 | contig 26449 bp, 29 predicted proteins | sample 177DNAGHGhighgp2_FD_192422 | JGI IMG/M metagenome (GOLD analysis project Ga0247611, IMG submission 192422) | Sheep rumen microbial communities from Palmerston North, Manawatu-Wanganui, New Zealand - 1770 DNA GHGhigh gp2 | ecosystem: Host-associated > Mammals > Digestive system > Stomach > Rumen... | reverse complement strand
CTGTCAGGAAGAAGGCCAAGGAACCGATTAAGAAGGGTCCTAGGCAGATTCCCGTAGGTGTAAGGCACAAGGACGAATAATGTGTTCTTTAGCAACCGCAGGCCGAAAAGCTTGCGGTTTTTTTTGAATCATATACCAATTGTCCAAAAGTGATTGAACCACGGGGAATCCTCACGGTTTTTGTTTTCAGGAAGCTATTTATAGGAAATTAGTTTAGACTATGGAAGAATACATACATTACTTTGAAACAGAGGCCGAGTTCAACGAGGCAAGGAGCAAGAACTATACGGAACCTTGGGTATCCTATACTGAAGTCAGTGACAGGGTTGATTATAACAAAACGGAGGATGAAAAACTTTTCAATACACCTTTCACCATTGAAGCGCTTGGAAGTGGTAATATAACCTGGGCGCTTGGTGATAAAACTGTTCAATATTCCAAGAATGGGGGTTCTTGGGAAAGTATGGATAGTGGAACCACCATTTCAGTTGTTGAATGGGATGAAGTTCAGTTTAAGGGAACGAACACGAACTATAGCGGTAACACGATTTCAACCACAACGCAATTCAACGTTAAAGGAAACATTATGTCATTGACCGATGGCGATGAGTTTGAAACCGCTGATACCGTTAATGCGAATGGTTTCCGTGGTTTGTTTAGCGGGTGTACATATCTTGTGTCAGCTGGTAACTTAAAACTACCTTCTACAACATTGGCAAGTTATTGCTACAGCAGTATGTTCCGAAATTGTACAGGTCTCACAACGGCTCCCGAACTCCCTGCTATGACATTAGTAGAAGCATGCTACGCCAATATGTTCCAAGGTTGCACAAATCTAACGACGGCTCCAGAACTTCCTGCTACAACATTGGCGACTTATTCCTACAGCTATATGTTTCGGGGTTGTACAGGTCTCACAACAGCACCAGCGATTTCGGCAACCACTCTCGCGGAATATTGCTGCAGCAATATGTTCCAAGACTGTACAAGCCTAACAACAGCCCCAGAACTTCCTGCTACGACATTGGCGACTCGTTGCTACTACTATATGTTTCGGGATTGTACGGGTCTCACAACCGCCCCCGAAGAACTACCTGCTACAACGTTGGCTAGTAGTTGCTACAACTATATGTTCCAAGGTTGTACAAGCCTCGTTTCAGCCCCAAAACTTCCTGCTACAACGTTGGTAAATAGTTGCTACAGCAATATGTTCAACGGTTGCACAAGTCTCACAACCGCTCCCGAGCTCCCCGCTACGGCGTTGGAGAATTATTGCTACCAGTCTATGTTCTCTGGATGTACAAACCTCGCTTATATCAAGGCGATGTTTACAACGATTCCCGGAAGTGTGTATACCAGTAACTGGGTGTCTGGCGTCGCGGCGAGCGGGACGTTCGTGAAGAACTCGGCCGCAACGTGGACGACAACAGGCGTTAACGGTATTCCTACCGGCTGGACAGTACAAACCGCATCATCATAGACCAAAAAACTAAAAAGGGAGCCTCAAAGCTCCCTTTTCTTTTTTCCCCAGTTTTCTTCCTTGTGGCATTCAAAACACCCGCATATTATCCCGTGAAGGTGCATATATGGTGTTTCCCAGAACAATCCGTGCTTATAACACTTTATCGGAACGTTTGAACCGTACAGCATTCCCTGCTCCGTCACCATAGAATAATCGTACTTGTCTCCATATTTTTCGGCGGCGGCTTTGATAAATTCTTCCCGTGTCATAACTTAAATAACATAGATACCGAGAGGAACGTTCTGCTGCAGTTTCAACAACTGTTCTGACATCTTTGCCTGGTTTTCAAGGTAGTTCCAAGGCATCATCCTTTCAAGTCTCTTCTCAAGGGCTTCAAGTGCCTTGTCTCGTTCCTTCTCTGCTTGTTGGATAAGCATCTGGTAATCCATCTGCATTTCGGCCTGAGGAATTGAAACCTTACCACTAAATTTGCCACGGATGAGGCCGAGCGTGTTCTTCGCCTTTGCTACGAGGAGCTGACGGATGGTTGTCTTGGTCGGCCCGTTGAACATTGAATAGTCCATGCTTGAAAGGGGAACCTGGTCCGGGGTTATGATGACGTTACCGGCATTGGCCTTGATACATTCGTTCTCTCCGCCATTGCTTGTGTCGTAATATGTATACCAGACCGTACAGCCGATAAGGCCGAGGTCGTTCCCGTGAGGGCCTGCATATCCGAAGTTGAGCCTGCTTCCTGGGGTTGAAAGGAGGTGAATGAGATGCGTTCCGTCAGGTCCGGCAGTTACCTTATACACTAAGTCGCTATGTAACAGACGCTTCTTGTACTGGAGGTCCGTTGCGAGGTATGCGACATCAGCGGCTGGTGCGGTATAGAAGCCACCCATAGGACCATACATACCGCCATAGGCACCGACACCGAGCTGACCGAGACCGCCGCCCACACCGAAGTCAAGACCGCCATAGTTAGCGAACAGTGCCGCATAGGTAGGTGGAGGTGATACATACATGACCTTGTTTATCGTACGACCGGAAGGGACCATATAGACCTGCTTACCCTTTTCAATGGTAATGAAGTCCTTCTTAAGCTCCCACGGACCTTCCTGTTGCAGACCGACCTCCTTTGAGAACCAGTTTGAATAATCCTTCGCCATGTCCAGCGTTCTCAGTGACAGGGCATAAGTCATATCAAGATTTGTTATGTTCTTGCCATACAGAGATGCCCACTGTACTTCCGTAAGCCAGTTCTGCACCTTCTCCGCATAGTCATCAACACACAGTTCAAAAAGGTCGCAGAGTATATCGTCCGTGAGTTCTACGGCTCTTACCGGGGCACCCAACTCTGACCTTACCTTCCTGAACAGGTCTTTCATTTCATCTGTAAGTGCTACTGCCATATATATCTATGTTTTTAATCAGTTCGTTATTGTTCCTATAAATAGTCTTAAAATATTCATTGAAGATAAATAAACATATTCACTAAACTATTTATGATAAAGTTAAGTTAAACTATGGCAGTATATTTGCATTTATTTGAAACGGAGGCACAATTCCGGGATAAAAGGATAAACGATTATTACGAACCTTGGGCGTCATTGACCAAAGAAAGCAATGACAGGATTGATTATAATAAGACGGAGGATGAAAAACTTCTCGGTGTACCATTCACCATTGAGGCTCTTGGAAGTGGGAATATAAACTGGTACCTTGGTGATAAAACCGTCCAATACTCAAAGAATGGGGGTTCTTGGGAAACGATGGATGGTGAAAGCGCCATTTCAGTTGTTGAAGGGGATGAAGTTCAGTTCAAGGGAACGAATACGGACTATTACGGTAACACGATTTCAACCACAATGCAATTCAATGTGAAAGGAAACATTATGTCGTTGACCGATGGCGATGAGTTTAAAACGGCAGATACGGTTAATGAAAACAGTTTCAATTCTCTGTTTTACGGGTGTACATATCTTGTGTCAGCGAGAGGCTTGAAACTTCCTGCTACGACATTGGCGAGTTATTGCTACGACGGTATGTTCAGCGAGTGCACAGGTCTAACGACGGCTCCAGAACTGCCAGCTACGACGTTGGTAAGTAGTTGCTACAACTATATGTTCTCCAACTGTACAACTCTCACCAAGGCTCCTGAACTACCTGCTACGACGTTGGCAGAAGGTTGCTACAACCATATGTTCCAGGGTTGCACAGGTCTAACGACGGCTCCTGAACTCCCTGCTACAGCATTGACTAGTAATTGCTACCAGTATATGTTCGACGGTTGTACAAGTCTCACCACCGCGCCTGAACTCCCTGCTACAACATTGGCGAACAGTTGCTACTATTTTATGTTCCAAGGTTGCACAAGTCTAACGACGGCTCCTGAACTACCTGCTACGACGTTGGCAGAAGGTTGCTACGGCTATATGTTCTACGGTTGCACAAGTCTCACCACGGCCCCAGAACTACCTGTTACGACGCTGGCGGATGGTTGCTACAGCAGTATGTTCAACAGTTGCACAGGTCTCACCACGGCTCCTGAACTCCCAGCTACGACATTGGCTAGTAATTGCTACAGCAATATGTTCGGCGGTTGCACAAGTCTAACAACGGCCCCAGAACTGCCAGCGACCACACTCGCGAACAATTGTTACCGTTATATGTTCTTCGCTTGCACAGGTCTAGCAACCGCGCCTGAACTCCCTGCCACAACAATGGCGGATTATTGTTATGCCGGTATGTTCAACCGTTGCACAGGTCTTACCACGGCGCCCGAACTCCCGGCTACGACATTGGCTAGTAATTGCTACAACGCTATGTTCAGCGAGTGCACAAGTCTAACGACGCCCCCAGAACTCTCCGCTACGACATTGGCGGATTATTGCTACTATGAGATGTTCAAAGGTTGCACAAGTCTCACCACGGCTCCTGAACTACCTGCTACAACATTGGGTATTAGTTGCTACGGCACTATGTTCCAAGGTTGCACAAGTCTAACAACGGCCCCAGAACTTCCTGCTACAACATTGGCGAATTATTGCTACAGCGCTATGTTCCAGGGTTGCACAGGCCTCACAACCGCCCCTGAAGAACTTCCTGCTACGGCATTATCAAATTCTTGCTACATGTATATGTTCAGCGGCTGCACAAGTCTCACCACCGCGCCTGAACTCCCTGCTACAGCATTGACTAGTAATTGCTACCTGTATATGTTCTACGGTTGCGCAAGTCTCACCACCGCGCCTGAACTCCCTGCTACAACATTGGCGACTGGTTGCTACCAGTATATGTTCTTCGGTTGCACAAGTCTAACGACGGCTCCTGAACTCCCAGCTAAAACATTGGCGACTAACTGCTACTACTATATGTTCTGCGGTTGCACAAGTCTCACCACGGCTCCAGTACTTTCCGCAACGACATTGGCGAATTATTGCTGTGCCTATATGCTTCAAGGTTGTACAAGTCTCACAACAGCACCGGTGCTTCCAGCAAAGACATTGGTGAGCAATTGCTACCGTAGTATGTTCTCTGGTTGTACAAGTCTCAACTATATCAAGGCTATGTTTACCACGACTCCCGGAAGTTTGTATACCAGTAACTGGGTGTCCGGTGTCGCTTCAACAGGAACATTTGTAAAGAATACATCAGCAACTTGGACAACTACAGGAAACCACGGTATTCCTACCGGATGGACTGTTGAAACAGCATCTTCCTAAAAACATAAAATAATGTTCAGTATTGGGAGACTTCATTTTGTTGTCTCCCATTTTTTTTTGTATATTTCCAGTAACAAGTAAATTTAATGAGTTATGTGTTCAGATGCTTTTTTGTATAAAGGAGCCACACCTGGCATGATGTATTGCAGGTGCCCGAAATGCGGTGAGATAGTTTATGTGTTTCCGAACGACCTGTCAGGCAAGACCGAAGACGGGGCGAATGAGTATTTCGTCAAGTGCGAGGATTGCGGAAACTGGTTCAATGCCTCGGTTGACTATTAAACTTTGGCATGGTTTTTGGATAATGTTAAGGCATGATTGACAACAGCAAGGAATACGTAATTTGTGCCGCATGCTGGTATAAGGACGGTACAGAGGCTCCCAGGGGTTTCATCGCCCAGAATATAAGCAGCGGTGTGGTAATCGGACAATGGAGGCACGGAAACATCATCAATATCCGGGCCACAAATCGTCTATGGAACAAAAGGAAACTGGAAGAGAGACTTAACCACGCTGATGATGACGTGCCGATGAGGATTTCCGATGAGAAGCCGGATGTTGACTACGACTATGTTGACGGATTCCTGACTAGCAAGGGAAACTTCGTTGACCGCTGGCAGGGAATGAAACTCGCTTACGAGGCCGGACAGGTTGACAAAGAAAGGGCATTCAAACCACTGGAATGGCTCCACGACGAGGCAATCAGTGACGAAGAGTTGATGTCCGGTGAGCCGCAGTACAGAAGGGGAAAGATGTGCGGGCAGTATAATATGATGTACAGCGAAGACCTTTATTAACCCGTTCGTCGAAAACTTCCGGGCATTCGTCTAAGGAAACGCCTCATTCGTCTAAAACATTGATTTTCAGTTGTTTATCCGAAAATTTACTGTATATTTATAGTAAAAAGGAGACAACGATATGAAAAAGATTATGATTATTGCAGCCTTGCTCTGCACGATGTTCACGACGAACGCATTTTCCATGAAGGAACCTGTAACTGACGAGGAAAAGATTTCAGAGGTCATCACGAACTACTATCCTAACCTTAAGGATTACTATGAGGCCGGTGTAATCAGCCTGGCCTATCTCACGGAGGAAACATTGTTTGACGGAAGTACCGAATACAACATCAGGTACAAGTTCGTCAACAGTTTCTATGGAGAGGGGGAGATTGACGGGGTGTTGAAAGAGAAATACCCGCAGGTCTATAACTTGAAGAGGATGGGCCTCGTGAAGAACGTGTATGCTTACAAGTTCGTGGATGGGGAGACCAGAGAGATAAGGACGAACATAGGATATGAAAGGGTGACACCGAGAAGAGGATTTTTCGGGAGATTTCACGTGAGGAGAAACGGATAAACATATTTGGTTTTATGAAAAAATGTCTGTATCTTAACGATACAGGCGTTTTTGTTTTATGATTGATTGGGAACAAGTAAGGATTGATGCGGCGATTAGCGCGATGCAGGGGGTACTGGAAAGCGGAAAGCTCGGAATGGTACTTGAAGCTGCACCGGAAGTAGTTGCAAGACAGTCTGTCAGATTGGCGAATTGTCTGGTGGAAGAATTGAAGCGCAACAAGAGCAATGACGACCTGGAAATGGAAATAAAGGAAGATATTAAGAAAATTATCTGAGATTGTTGTTTCTTATCTAAAAAGTTTGTATAATAAAAATAGAAAAAGGCTGTATCGAACTATTTATAGGTAGATATAGGTCGTATGGGTCCGGCAGACTATACGAACACGATAATGACGAATACGGGACACAATCCCATATTAGCGCCACTTCATTACTCTGCCGGGTTTTGGGGTGGCGCTTTTTTATAAAAACATAAAACGATTAACAATGGAAGAGTTAAACAGCATTATTTGTGGCGCAGCAGAAAACGTACTAAAAAACATACCTGATGAGTCTATAGACCTTGTCGTAACCTCACCACCATATGATAATCTACGAAAATACAATGGGGCTGGAGACACTTGGAACCACAACACATTCGAAAAAATAGCAAAAGAACTGACCAGGGTATTGAAGCCTGGTGGAGTAATTGTGTGGAATGTAAATGATAAGACAGAGGGTGGAAGTGAAACAATGACAAGTTTCAGGCAAGCGTTATATTTTACTGATGAATGTGGTCTATGTATGAACGATACTATGATTTGGATGAAAACTAATTCAATGCCACAGGTAAAGCAGCCAAGATACAATCAATGTTTTGAATACATGTTTGTGTTTAGTAAGGGCAAACCAAAAACATTCAACCCGATTATGGTTCCATGTAAATGTGCTGGTCAAAAATATGACTCAACGGCTAAAAATATTGATGGGGAGAGTGGCAGGCACAAACTGACATATAACGTAAACAAAGAAAAGGTTGACGATAATGTGTGGATGTTCGCTGTTGCCCAAAACAAAACATCGCACCCGGCAGTATTCCCACTTGAACTTCCATTGAGACATATTAAGAGTTGGACGAATGAAGGTGATGTTGTACTTGACCCGTTTGTCGGAAGCGGAACGACTTGCATAGCTGCCAAAATGCTTAAAAGAAACTATATTGGCATTGATATGATTGAAGAGTATTGTGAAATCTCAAAAAAACAATTAAATGAAATCAAGTAAAAAAACAAACAATAACACCGGGATTGAATATGAATATGGTACCAGTCTGTTTCTTCTGACAAGAAAACAGTATGTTTTTGGAAAAAAATTAACAACCAAAGAACAAGAATTTCTTGCCACTATTTTGTCTCACCCGAAGATTGCCCAAATTAGGGAAATTTCGGTTGTCGCATCTATTGGTTTTAAAGACTTTTGGCTGCAACGCATTGATGATTATCTCAACCGGTGCGAAATCATAGACCTAACGCAAAATGACCACTATGGACCCGCAGATACAGGTTTTTTTGAAAACGGAAATTATGTTGATGGTCCATCGGTCAAATACAACAATACATGCCAAGCAAACATAAGCGGAAAGACCGCACTGGAAACATTCGGTTCATCATATGATTGGGATAAAGTCAAGGAAACAAGGGCATCTGCATTCGTATTGTACAATACGAAAATGTACGGAAGTGCAGATAATTGGTTTAGACAAAGCAAAAGGTGCCCTATAACATCGGAAGTGACTGGCGAAATACGAGATACATTTATAAATGCGTTCAATTCTTGTAAAGACCGGGAAAAAAGAATTCGGTTTCTCAGACACGGATTGAATATAGAACAAAATACGCCATCGTATTTTATATGTAAATACGTGAAAAGAAAAGGCCGGATTACTATGAAATGCACCGATATGCCTAATTTTGAAGACAATACGCTTGGTATGATAAAAGCCGGTAGGTGGAAAGGATACGTTGGCTTTTTCACTGAAGACGGGGACAAACCGATATTCAAAATGCAGGTAAAGTTCAACAATGGTTTTCTTGAGGAAGCAAAAGAAACAACCAGAGACAGGATAGATTTAGGGGGCAATATTTATGCAAAAGTAGGCAATCCGCTCACATCTTGGAACTTTAGTTTGTGTCGTTAATCAATCAAAAATAACCCTGGAGCGTAAAGTTCTAGGGTTTTTTCATATCTCCTACTTGACAAATTCCTGATAATCACTATATTTATGTAAAACGACAGATATCCACACCGCCTGCACTGGATATCCTATAAGCAATATGAAGACAGGTAAACTAACGAATAATCCCAGGTTCCGTAAAGGTGCCTGGGATATTTCTTATTGCTTACATTTATTTACCTTAATGCTTAAAATTCCTATTCTATTTCCTGTTTGCATCTCCCAAACCCGTTGCTGCAAGTTTTTAATCTTTTCCAGGGGTTCAACATATTTTTGAAGTTTATATGGTGGAATTTCCTCAAGTTCCTTTTTGAGGTAACTTGACTGCATGATAAAGAAACGGTCACGGTAGCCTTCAATCTGTTTTATAAAAGTGCTAATCAGGGTTGAAACCTCCTCATCTTGTGGATTTATTCCTATCTTTGACAATATGTCGGCTGCGTTGCTATAAGTCTCCGCCTCCCAATTTTTTGAAAAACCATCAAATGCTAATATACATGAATAGCGGACAATTGTACGTATTTCGCTGGATAAAAGATTGATGTCACCAGGATTGATTTTATCGTGCGACCCGGAATATTTTTCTTTTGAAACCTCAAGATATCTCTGCTTAAAGTCATAGCCATCAATTGAGTTAACAATATTCATGCCCTCAAAAGATGTAAAGTTGTCATATATGTGTACAATGTCACCAAAGATATCAATAATCTCATCAACCATATAAAGGATATCTTGACTACTTTTCAGGTTGCCATTCAAAATATCTTGGCATAGGTATATATCAATCCTCTTTATCAAACCCCTTTCTTTAATGTCCTTTATATATGGTTTATTTGAAAAAAGACGGTCTTCATACTCAGACATTTGATTTCTGTCAATTACGCCATAATCAACCGTAACTTTACTTGATTTTCGTCCTCTTTTAGGCGTGAAATCGTCATCCTTGTGTGGCGTATAACGATGTAAAACCTTGTTTCTTATCCTACCTTTATTGTCCAAGGCCTTCACGTCCATATCCATTGAATATTTGATGCCGTTCGCTCCAGTTACGGTTTCTCTTTCTCCGTTTTTCCCCTTTGTATAGTGGTTTATTTTAGGAAGGGTTTTGTCATTGAAATAATTTACCGGCATGCCCTTATAGTTAGCATTCAACAAGTCACCATCTATTTCCATGCGGACAAGGCTCTGATTCCAAGTAGGTCCGCCAGTTTTATCCCTTCGCATATTGACATAACCAGCTAGCGAACTTGGCGTCCTTGAAAAACACATATAATATTGGTATTGCTTCCTTTCTGTTCCGTTTATCGGCAAGGAAGTCATTTTTGCATCGCTAGGTCTACTTTCAACCGACGTAAGTTTAAAGCTGTCTGTTTTGGCTATCGCAAACATAGCATTTACGGGACAGAAGTGGAACAATCTCTGTGAAAGCCCTTCTGTCAGCCTGCGTTTAACCTCAAGGATAACACGCCTAGTTATTTCATTAACGTTATACATCATGACCAAAAGTTTTGAAGAGTATCCGTTATTGCATCAATTTTTTCAATGTATTTTTTTACAACTTCACTATCTTTTTGTTTTGTGTAATATTTTGACGTCTCTATCACTTCGCGCATCTGCCTGAATAAGTTCTCTCCGTCTGACACAAGGTCAATAAGTTCCCTTTCCATGTCAGCTTGGTCTTCATCCTCGTAAAAGGAATTGAACTCATCATCGCTGCCACCGTCAAAAGAGTAGTTATACGGGTCAAATGGTTCGTCACCTTCCATCAAAACATTTTTTACAGCTTCTTTTATTACTCCCTTTAATTGTTTTTCTGTAACTTTCATGGTCTAATTCTTTAAAATATTAATTATAGCGTCGTATTTTTCTTGGTTAATAAAACCTCCATTCAATAAGGCTTGTAGGTTTTTTAATAACTCACTAAAATATTGATTATCGCTAAAATTCTCGTTTCCAAGAATTTTGTCTTTTGCATCTAATATCTTTGCCCCCTGATTACTCATCCAAACATATTGTCCTATTTCATCAAGAGGTATCCATTTTGCTTCCGTTACCTCACCTGGCTCACAATTTCCAATATTTGTTGGATACTGGTTAGTCGTGCCAGACAATACACAAGAAAAACGGGTACTCACCGCGTCGTATTTCCTATGTGAGAACGTGCCGTTATTCCGTAGTTGATTCTTACTTATCCTAACGCCAGTTTCTTCAAAACACTCCTTAACCGCTGTATCTTCCAACGTATAGCCATAATCAAGAAAACCGCAAACAACGTTCCACTTGTTTGGCGACACTTTTACTTTTGGACCTCTCTTGCTCGCCAGGATACACCATCTGCCAGTTTCATCTTTACAGAACACATAAAGTGAGATTACGTTTGAACGGCTAACCCAATACTCTTTTCCGTTTCTTTTAATAGGAAAATTTCCGCCATCAACAACATTATCGTCTTTTACATATTCAAGTGGGTCATCGTAGCTATATTTTGGTGTAATATGTTTACCCCACTCATCCAATTTACCTATTGATTCAAAAATCATCATACGTAAATCTGATGGGGTAATTTTTATTATTTGTCTTTTTTGACCCATATAACTAACAGACTATTTTGTTATAAATATCTCATAGAACTTGTTTCTTTGGTACGATTTTTATATTATACGATATAAGCAACAAGGTTATGACGAAGGAAAAAGTAAAGAAACTCATTGAAAGGTGTAAGAGGTCCCTTGAGCAGTATGTGGTGGATGGAAATGAATACGATTTTGACTCCTACAATATCCTGGTGTCCGTTATTGACGATGACTGGGAGTATGGTTACGGGGATTACACATTCAGGTACGAATCAGCCGATGAGTTCTTTAGGAAGGCCGAGAAAGACATCATGGGGCACCCTAATTTTGACGATGCGAGGAGTATTTCTGTTGACATTGCCTATTTTGACAAGGACTGCCCGGAAGATGAGGAAAGAATAGAATACGAGGAGATTTATTAAGACCAAGGTACTATTTATAGTATCCTATGGCAACGATTCAACTAAATAACAACGACCTTCGGTCAATAGTTAGAGAAGCGGTGGAAAGGCTCTGCGAAGCACAATGGTATGAAGCGGAACCTCTCTGCCGTATTCCGTATTTCGTATCTGTCAATTTCTCCGACCACGCAATCAAGAGGGAGGATGAAAGGGAAATCAGCCGAGAAGAAATTATTGACAACCTCAAGGCTACTGTCCATCAGATGATTGACGACTATAACCGCAAGAAACTCACCGGTGATGACAAACTGAAAGTCATTGACAGAGACAGTTGCATCGTTACGGTCTGCGGAATCCACCCATCATACAATCAAAGGAGAATACATCAGGTCGTTGTCGTCACTTGCTTCATCTGGGACGGAAGGGTAAACATTGACAAGGGCCTGAACTACTACATCAATGACGAGAGCCCAGCATTTCGTGAGGCTAAACAGTGGAATGAGGAAAACCAGGACAAGGTGCTTTCCTATGCCGAATGGAAGCGTTACGGGGATGACAGAGCGATAAGGCAACAGAGGAATAAGGCCGAGAAGGAATATTACTGGAGGAATCATCCACATGAACCATCAAGGGAAAAGGTTATGAACAGGATGGACCAGGCATATCAGAGAAAGGAGAAGGCCGAGAAAATGAACATCCACGATAATCTTCCGGATGGTGACCTTCAAGCAATCCAGGATTATTTCCGTGATATGAACAACAAGAGGATTGAACTTGAACCAATCTCCGAAATGGTCAGTAGGGCCATCAAAGAAGCCCTACAAGAGGCTTTAAGAAGACGGACAAAGAAGAATATAGGTTAATGCTAGAGTGTCTTAAAACGCGTGAAAATAGCCTTAAAACAAAAAAACCGGGGAACTAATCCTCGGTTTTATTTATTCTGTGGAAAAAACAGCATTACCACCCTCCTGGATTGACTCTTTGACTATGGACTCAAATAATGTCTCCTCTTTCTTGTTTTTCATTTCTTCTTCAGCCCACATATTGATTATTTTGTCCGCCCTACGATTGAACGCTTCCCACTTTTCAAAGAATTGGTTCCTTATTTTGTTCTTAAGAAGGACATATTTCATTGCGAGTTCCTGCGTGTTAACATCATTGAACTCTGTTTGGTACTCCCCCTTGTTCCATTTACATTCTCCACGTCCAAAATAAAAACCATAGTCAGGAAGTTTTATTACGCTGTTTTCCACGTCGCCATATCTTTTCAAAGTAAATAAAATGGCGAAATATACGTTTGAGTAGTCCCCCTTCCCAAAATATCCTCCCCACTTCATCCCCTTGTTTCCGTTTTTTGGGAAGGTTGAAAAGTCATAGCATTTTTCCGACGGTATTTTCTCGTCCCTCAGAGTCACTATTGCAGCATTCATATATTTCCAGCCAAGCTTTTCCGAGAAACGTTTCAAATTTGTCAACGAAATACCATATCCATATCCACCCCTTTTTTGTGCCCATATTTTACCGCTTTCTTCGTCCTTGTAGATTATATACCGATTTTTTAGTTCATAATAAAAACCGGTCAGGTGCGCATTCATCTCGGAATCTTGGAAATAATACAATAAATCTTTTACGATTTCCCTTGTCTTTTCTCCTATTTCCTCCCTGTCGCTATATACATTACCACCTTTGTTTTTTTGGTTGTAATTAACAAAATGCGTTAACTCATGCATAAGGTTTTCCAAAAATTCTTCGTTACCCTCAGAATACCCGTAAAACATTTTTGGTGGGAGATGTAGCGTATAGCCAAAATATCTATTATAACTTATCGCGGCATAAGCATCAGCAATTTCTCCACAAAATACTTCCAATCTTGTGCAGTCTTCTGGTATCGGATAAGATGAATATTTTTCAAGTAATTTTCTTTGGATATAAAATGCTGTAAATGGGCGATGTCTGTTGAACTTTTTTAAGAATGAATCCGTTTTTGATATCATATCGCATCTTTTCAGGATGTATCTCGCAAGATTTTCCATCCCTGTTGCAACACCACCGGTCTCAACAAGTGCAGACTCATTTATATTATATTTATTCATTCCCATAACAACGATAAATAGTTTCCGGTTTTACTTTATTAGCCACATGAGAGCATCTGTCTGTGGATTTCCGGTTCCCCTAGCTGGCCTATTGGTATAGAAGGGCATTGCATATTTCGGTTTGGCATCCACTTCTTCATCATAATCCCTTCTCGGTGTTTCAGCCTTTGCGGTAAGCATAGCGGTATTCACCCAAGCCTTCAGGAACGCAGCATCCCTCTCCATAGCAGCCTTGATTTTACCGAGAGAGTGCTGCATAACGAACATAGCCATAGCAAGACAGGTAAGTGTATCATCGTGGCACCCGTCCATATGGTCAATTCTCGCAGCCTCACCTTTATAAATCCAAGTTTCAAGTTCCTGGATAACCCTCTTGGAGCGAATCTTAATCTGGTTGGTCTTCACCATGTTTGCAAAGCTCGTAAGCATCTGGAAACGAACTGATTGTGAGTGGAAACCTGGCAACTTACCTTCCGGCGTGAGTGGCAGGCTTGTTGCTTCTCTTTGAATTGTATATGTCTTCAAGTTCGGGTCATCATAGTAAAGGTTCTCATAACCAAGGCGTTGCATCATAAGGATACAAGCATCTCCGGTTCCGCCGATACAGTCAACGGTACAGAATGCATCACCGTACATGTGACCGTACTGGACAGCCATCTCACCGATTTCATCACCCGTCCTCTTCCCGTGATACTCAAAAACCTGTTCAATGCAAGGCTTTCCGTCATCGTCAATGGCATCCATATCACAAATTTCAATGGCGGTACGGTCGGCGGCATCACCACGGGAACAGTCAATACCCATAATGTATCTGTGCCCAGGTATCGGCCACTTCCAAAGCCAGGTTTCATCAACGAACGGGTCCCTGTAAGTCGGGTCCGGGTCTCTCATATTCAGCTTCTCCTGCATTTCAATGAATTCAGGGGCCACGACGTTGGAAGCGGAACCGAGGAACGAAACATCAAGCTCCTGTGCAATCTTCTGCTCGTCGTTGTTGAAATGCTGGCACATGCGGATATACCACGGAGAACGGGGCTTATAACCATCTTTAACCATTTGGTTCCAGTGCTCATCATCGTATTTGATATTACCCTTTTTATCTATACAAGGTTCTTTGACAACTTCAATTTCACCAGTTTCTTCGTTTTTCTTGTACCACTCAAGGAACTTATTGTAACGTGGGTCCTGATACCACTTCATTTCAACGAGTTCGAAACCGTTCCAGTCCTCAGTTCCTTTAAGAGCAGCCCTACGGCATGTTTCATAATATAAAAGGTCTTTACCGTTTGGGGTAGATATGAGTATAACGTGTCCTCCGGTTGAAACCGTAGGAAGGGCGGAAGCATATACATCATTTCCGTTCTCAATGAAAGCTGCCTCATCAAAGATGAGCCAAGTAACACCCAGATTATCAATTAGTTAGTAACTAATCATAAAGGCTTTTTATCCTTTAACCCATTTTTTTCAAAATGGCTGGCGTACATTTTCATCCATTTAAGGATGTCCCGCACTCTTGGAGAGATTATATTTATTCACTCTCTACGCTCTACGGTGTTTCAGGGCCTTTCGTTATCCCTGAACTTACCTCGGTATTGCCTTGTCTTTCGATTTAGGTTTCACCGATTTTACGGGATTTCATAATTGCAACTTACGCTGCAAGTCGGCAGTGTTGTTTACCGACACCACGGCTAGCATTTGGGCCAGATGACCTGGCGACAACCTTACAGCCGTTCTTTAATTTAAGTTCTTTTGAATTACAGATGTCAAAGATTACGTTTGTGTTTTCTGGTGGGGACATCATATCATATCCCTGGTCAGCAAATTCATCACCCCACATCCACAAAGGGAACTGCAGAAGGAAGTCCTTGATTTTAGTAAGCATTTGTTGCGCGAGGTCAAGTGTATTTCCAATGACAAGAACCGTTTGTGGCGAATTTGGGTCAGCCAAGCACATTTCACATGCGATAAATGCACCACAAGTAGTAGTTATGCCTGCTTGTCTCGGCTTTTGAGTGCAAACACTATTGGCATTTCCAAGAACAGCACATAGGTCTTTTTGTCTAGGAAAAAGAAGATATTGCACATCCTTCTTTTGTGTTGCGTCATATGTTTTGAGAAAATGCTCAATCATATAAATGCGGGTCTTGTCCATTAAACACTTCACATACTCTTTCCGAAGATAATCATAGTCAATTATCCTTTTGGTCTTTTTGTTCGTGTTCATAGTAACCTTTTATTTCGTTTATTAATTCGGCTTCATTTACAAAAACCTTATTTAAATAAGTATTAGGTATTTCCTTTTCATAACTAAAATAAAAAATTGTGATTCCGTGTTCCTTACACTTATTAAATTTTCTTTCGTCCCGCTCTACGGTTTTTTTATACTCTTCGACCCCACCATATCTTGGGACTGGAACAAAATGTTGCCTTCCTTGGTATTCTACGCCAACATTATAGTTTGGTAAAAAAATGTCAATGGACTGCGGTTTTCCGTTTGTTTTTAAAAATTCAGGCTTATACTGTTTTATAAGATTATCAAAATTTTCGCTTAGTATATCAGTTAATTTTTTCTCGGATACATCGTTTTTGCCACATTCCGGGCATCCACTTCCCCTTAAATGGTGATGCGGTGTTTGCCAGAATTCTCCATGTTCCAGACAAATGATGCAAACGGGAGTATCAGTATTTTCATAAACCACTTTAGAATAATCATATTTATTTCCATGAACCTTTATAGCTTTTTTGATGAATTGTTCTTTGGTTAGACCCTGTACTTTCCTTATGCTATTTTTTGCCTTATCCCACCGACAAATTGGACAACCCCTACCAGATATATGAGAACTTGGTTCTTGCCAGAATTCTCCATGTTCCGGGCAAATGATGCATACTTTTGTTTGACTATTCACATATTTCACCTTAGAATAATCATATCTGTTTCCATGAATGAGTTTTGCTTTTCTAATAAATGTTTCAGCTGTATCCCTATAATTTTTTACACATTTGGGACAACCCTGTTTTTGATTTATATGGTCACACGGACGTTGCCAAAATTCTCCATGTTTCGGACAAATGATACATACTTTTGTTTGCCCGTCAATATACTCTACTTTTGAATAATCATATTTTTCTCCATGAATTCTTTTAGCCTGTTCAATAAATTCTTCTTTTGTGCGTTTTTTCATAAATTTTGTTTTTTATAACTATAAATAGTTTAAAATATGAAAAAATCTCACTTTTGTTATAACTACATTGAAACACATAAATAAAAAAGCCGAGATTAACCCGGCTTATATCAAAATTATGCTTTCTATTAAATACTAAACCAACCGCTTCTTCCGTCCGGCGCAGTAAACTCAACGCTGTCTCCGGTTATTTCCCAATCAAGGTTATAATCCCGGTGGCCAAAGCCAGACCCGTCAGTGGAAAACTCCCATCCATCAACTTCAAGGATAACATTTCCCCATACTTCTCCGCCATCCCTGTCGTACTCTTCAAAATCAGCATCTTTTGAATATCTGTTCCAAATCTGTTCTGCCCTTTTTGTTAGCTCTTCGTCACCTAAATTTTTAATTTCTTCCATCTCAGACTTGGCGATAGCATCGTTGAAATTATTCATGTGGACTGAAAAATCCTTGCCGTCTTTTGTTGGCTTATAATGTATTTTTTTAGGATAGAATTGATGGTCTTTCGGTCCCATCGGATTGCTTGTATCATCAATCAAGTTCGGTCCATATGTATCACCAAACTTATCCCTTGCATTCCTCATCATGTCGACGGAAATCTCGTCCAATTCTCCGCTCTTTTTGCCTAACATTTTTTTGGCAAACTTTGACTTTTCTACCGCATCGTCGTTTTCTTTAGCACACTTTTTGTCCTCCCTTTCCCGCTCAATATCTCTCCACTCTTTTTCAGATGCAGTTAATTCGCGCCACTCTTTTACAAGTGCCTTCATGACGCTCTCCTTGATAAGTTTGTGGAGTTGGGATTCGGTGAGTCTAACTTTTTTTTCCTCAAGGAATTTACCCATGTTCGCGCCCCACCATCCGTCAGCGTCCTTAATTTTATGACCACCAATAGTACCGCCTCTTTCATGAGTCCTGTCTCCACCGTTTTCTATGTTATCGGCGAGTTCCATAAGATTGTCAATGGTAAATCCCTCGTTTGGAACTCTCTTTTTAAAATCTTTGTAGAATTCAATGACAGCCTTATCAACATCACCAAGCCTTCCGTGTGATGCGTTTATGACACGATTTTTGAAAATCTCGTAATATTTGCTTGGCATAACCTTTCTCTTATCCAATTCAGCGAGAACACTTTCCTTGATGAGATTACGTAATTGGCTCTCACTTAATTGTATCTTTTGTTTCATATTTTCTGGTGTTTTGATTTATTATTAAACATTAGTTTTTTTTCTTATTTAATCCATGTCGCCTGGATAATATTCAACCGGCTTTAAGTCAATGAATTCTCTGGCTATTTCTTTCCACCCTAAACGCTCAAGTGCAACGTTAAAAGCGTCTTCGGTGCCGGTTTTTTCAGCCTTAATTGCTTCATTATATACATCCGGGTCAAATCCCTTAAGCCATTCTAAAAGTTCTTTTTTGTCATATGAATAAAAAGTGTCGTAAAAATCTTCCTTAGAAATCATATCTGGCATTTGGTCGTATCTTGGGCCGGACGTTCTCCAGTTATCATACCTTGCGGCATTTATTGGGTTATCAAACCAATTTTTCTCTTCAGCTAAAGCCTTTTTCACACTTTCCTTAATGAGATTACGTAATTGGCTCTCACTTAATTGTATCTTTTGTCCCATGATTTTACTTGTATTTATATATAAATATTTCGTTTACTTCAAAAGTAACTATTTATATCCAGTTAAGATTAATGTATGCGTTCAGTAGGACCGAGGACTAACTTAAAGAAGACCTACCCGAGATGTCATTACAATTCAAAGGGAAAGTCAAAAAAACAATTTTCTACCGTTAAAGAGGCGGAGGAATACATAGCCTCCCATAAGCTTGAAGGATACACGATATATGAATGCCGGGTGTGTAGCATGTATCATATATCTCACAAGAATAAGCGAAAAGACGATGACGAATCCGGGACTTGATTAATCCCGGATTTTTTTGTATAATAATAGTGATTATGGATACAAATGATTATGGATACAAAAAAAGTTGCAACTGAGTTTTTACAAAAGGCGAATGAAATCATCAAAAGTGATAATTTTCGTCAAGGTAGCTATGTTTTTATGACGGAAAAGCAGGCAGAGTTATTTAAGAAATATAACGACATGAAAAATGATGAATAGGCATGTGGCCATTTAAGAAAAGAAACAAGAAAACAAAACCAGCGGAATCTACCGAAAAAAATGAGATTCCGCAAGAAATAGAAAAGACATACGCACAGTGGAGACAGGAATATAACGCCCTTGAAATACAAAATTCTGAGGCCGAAGACTTGTGTGCAAAGGAAGGTGACGATTGGCTGGTAATGTTGAGCAAAACCAGCGAAATTAAGAAAAAGATGGCGGTTGCCGATAAAATGATGAGGAAACTCCAGGAGCCTTCTCTTACATACAATAAAAAGTGGAAAGGCAAAAAAATGGAACTTGAAGATTTCGTCGCCGCTTCTGTTGCAAAAGAAATTGTTGATTCCGATGGAGAAGGATACTATGCCACCGAAACAGCAAAAACCGATATACTTGTTAGACCGAGCGATATTATTGAAAATATATATCGTACTGATTTTCCTTACGTTTTGTGGATTCCGAAACAATAAAATAAAACCCCTACCAAGTAGGGGTTTCTTTATATTTGTTTCAGTGGTTTTCTTGTATAAATGCGGCAATTTCTTCAGTCCATTTATGCTCAGAAATTTTATGATATAAAAATGGATACTCTTTTCTTATCTGAGCTATCGTTTTAAACCCAATACAAGCCGCTTTGCAGGCATCTAAAGTTTCGAAACACCCATTTTCTCGTTTTGAATTGAACGGAAAAAACTCATCAATCCAACCATTATAGCGAGATACATTGTGTGCTCTACTAAACCTCTTCTTGAATTCTTCCTTATTTTTACATGTTTCTGCGGCTTGTTTACAAGTTTCATAATTCCATTTCCTAGGCGTGCTTCCAAGTGAACCAATTCCAACGCCAGTTTTTGCCTTGTTTAATACGTTCCACCCATCATTACGATATTTTTTGACCCAAAAATTCTCCTTTTCCTGGCTTTCTTCTGCAGTCAAATTGTTTTCAAGAATAATTGGGGTAGGAACATAAAGATTATAAAACTCACAGTGTTCTCTCAGCACATCTTTTTGTGTTTGGTTTCTGTGTGCCCGGTCTCTACGTTTCAAATCATTTGTTCTACCAACATAAACGCTTTTGGTTTCACTAACCTCATAAGCATAGACATAATGGACCCTTGAGTTTAATGGCTGAAAACTTGGCCCGGTCACAAAATATTTTTCCTGGAACTCTTTTAGCCACCCGTGTCTGTTTGCTGCTCTCCATGCTGCTGAATTCTTCTGCGCTAACTCAGTGCGGTTTCTACATGTTTTGGCAAGAGCTTCCGTATTTTCTTTTACATCCCAGTAACCTTTAGGAAGCGCCTTCTGCGACCCACCCGGCTGTTTTTTATCATGAATATCAATGCCACCTTCAACCAATACGGCTTTAATTTTACTGGAATGCTTATGAAATAATTTTTCAAGATTTCTTATCGGTATACCATTAATATAACTTTTAATTATTTCTTGCTTTGCCTCTTTATTAAGTTCCACAATATTATGATTTTTTCCTTTATGTTAATATACCTATAAATATCAACAAAAGCAAGAAAAAACCGATTATTTACATATTTTTGTTTTTTTTTACTATAATTAAAAAAGGTCTGACCGAAGCCAGACCTTTAAATAAACGCTGATTATAGAGCGTACATTAGCGAAGCTCATTAGGGTCCCACTGTACAAGACCATCTACCCTCACATGGCCGAAGAAACGGTTATTAACAACCTTCTTCGCATATCTGGTCATGATTCCCTTGACGGGCGCGAAGTTCTCAGGGTTAACAATAGTCGGGGTAAGCTGCATAGGGATATACGGTGCATAGATGTAACCGGTATCAAGAAGGCTCTTACCCTTGTGACCGATGATGATTGACCAAGCTGGTGAATAAGGGTCACGGTATACCTGGTAACGTCCGGAGACAGCACCGATACGCTCAATACCCATATTGTACTGGTCGCTCTCAGCAGAAGCGTCGGAAACGTGGAAGTACTCGAGGGTGTCAAATACTGCAGAGATTTCAGAAGAAACTACGAGGAAGTTTGCACCACCACGGAGAGTTGACTTGTGAATCTGAGCAGAAATCTGGTTAACCTTGGTGATAAGTTCCTGGTTCCAGTCCTTCTGGGTGTAGTTGGTTGAGAAACCAGCCATACGACGCCAGCCATTGTAGTCCCAACGAGCCTGCCAAGGAGCAGCCTCACGGAGGTCACGAAGAATCTCACGGTCGATTTCAGCAGCAATCTGCTCTGAAAGGAGAGCGGTAAGTTCAGCCTCAGCGTCAATGTTGTGGAAAGCGTTGACGTCCTGAGCAAGTTCAGGTGACCAGGTAGCACGGAGCTTCCTTTCTTCAACTGAAACAGTTACGCTAGCAAGCTTGAAGGAAACCTCACCGATTTCGGTCTCAAGCTCAAGGCTGTCATACTGTGACCAAGCAGCCTTAATGCAGCTGAGAGCAGCATCGAGCTGGTCCTTGTCAACACCGATGTAGCCATCAAGTGAACCACCCTGTACACGGACAGGCTTTGCAAGGTCAAGGTCAAGATAGATGCAACCTTCCTTGTCGCATTCGCAACCATTCTTGTACTCTACAATACCCTTACCGTACCTCTGAGTAACAACACGGAAAGGAATAGCCTCCATAGGCTCAAAAGAGCTAGTGGTAACACCACTCATGTCAACGCTCTCAATAGCACCGCTGGTTGAGAGGAAAATCTTAAGGGAAGCAAGGAAGCCTTCGGTATCCATTTCGTTTCCGTCAGGACCGGTGAGCTTACCGGCGCAATATGAAGAGAAGCCAGAAACCTTAACGATGAGGTTACGAACAGTACCATCAGCGTAGAGGCGTGCATCTGCTGCGCTCTCCATCTCAACAAGGCGACCGCGGTCGAACTTCATAGGAGCGACATCAGCAACCTTGATGTGAATCTTACCCTTAGAGTTGTCATAAAGGAAGTCATTGTAGAAGAGGTCATAGAGGGTCTTGTGCATGTAGCGGGTAACCTTCGGACCAATCTGACGCATACGAGCACCTGGATGTGCCTCGTTGATAGCGTCATAAGCCTGGTCGTAGTTAGCATAAGTGGTGTCGCCACTTACCCACTCCTGTGCGTCCTCATCAAAGTACTCAAAGGCCATGTCACCCACGACCTCGTCAGGAAGATAGAAACGGTTGTACTTGTTACCGTTACGACGGTCAGTACGCTCGTAGCCCATAAGGCCCTTGTGCTTACCTACAACACCGTCAGCGATTTCGTCGGAGCTCCAATCCCTCTGTGAAGTGACAGGAAGGATGAAGAAGAGCTTACCAACCGGCAGGTTCATAGCCTGGACGGAAACGATATCGTTAGCAAGAAGCTTGCTGAAAACACGGCGGATGATAGGGAAAACAACAGTCTCAAAGGAGCCGCTGTTGTTAGCATCGGTAGCCTCGTTAAGGAGTGCGTGAGCCTCGTTCTCATAAAGAGTAGCGATGTTCTCCTTGATAACGCCCTTAAGACCATCAGTCATTCCGAGACGGTCCCAGCGTTCGTTGATTTCTTTGCGGATGCGGCGCTGCTCGTTAAGTTCGATGTTGCCGATTTCTCCGCTGTTTAAAAACTCTCTCATTTTTATTTAGCTTTTTGTTGTTTTTATGATTCTTTAATTTACCTTTTAGCAATTTAGGACTCTGTTCATGAGGTCAATTGTGTTGAGGAGGTCCTGTGACTTGTAAACTGGAGCCTTGCTCTCAGTAACAACGGTCTTTTCAGTAACCTTGCTCTCATCAACGGTGGTCTTCTTAGCGAGTTCCTTGGAAATTGACTCATAAAGTGCCTGCGCCTGCTTCGGCGTTTTTGCCTCGTTGGAGAAGCGTTCTACGATTTGTAACTTTTCAGCCTGGGTAGTAGTGCTTTCAAGGAAGAGCTTGGTAATCTTACCGAGGTTTACATTTGTCATGTAAGCTTCCTTAAGTCCCTTATGGAGTTCCTTAACAGCCTCGTTGAGTTTCTTGTTCTTTGCCTTGAGCTTCTTGATGGTCTCATTAATCTCAGCATTGTACTCGTTCTCAATAGAAGTGTTTCTGGTCTGCATAGGCTTCTCCTTGTCACCGCTGTTGGTAGCCTTGGTCTTTACCTCATGGCGCTTCTGATATTTGGAAGTTGTGAAGTTTTCATCAACCTTATCAACCTTCTTGTCAAAAGGCATACCGTCTTCGGTTTCAACCTCTGCTACGCCAGTGTCATTAAGACCAGCCGCAAAGTACTTGTCGTCAAGTTGTGTAAGGTTCTCGTTGACATTCTTATCAAACGGGTCACCTTTCTTTTCAGTGCCCTTTCCAGCCCAAGGCTTCTCGGTACCGGTAGGAACACCCTTGTGCCAGGAACGACCGGATTTTGAGGGCTCGGAGTTGTTCAGGCCGTCAATCGGGTCCTTGTCCTGATAATTGTCAGTGTATCCGAGGTCAATCTCGAACAAAGTTTCTTCGTTTGTCATTTCTGGGTCTGATTCAAAATCATTATTATCTTCTTCTGCGAGTTCGTTGTATTTGTCACTCGCACCAACATAGCTTTCTTCTGCCAGTTGGTCTGCCTCTCCATCTTCCATTGCAGGCTCTTCCTCGGCACCAGCCTCGTCAGTTCCTAAATCAATGATATACTCGGCGCCAGTTCCATTGTCCTGTAAGCTTATCTTGCCACCATCCTGTTTGACAACCACCTGGTCATCATCAGAAAGTGCCCTGTAAACCTTTAATACGTTCTGGATGTCTTGCTCGCCCGTGAGGTCTAAAGTATCTTCATCGCCTGCCTGGTACTGTGCCATAAAGTCATCCTGTCCTTCAGCGCCTTCACCCTCTGCCGGAGCTGCCTGAGCATCTGCGGCTGGCTGTGCATTCATGGCGGGGTCCTGTGCGGCTGCTCCGTCTTCGGCTGGAACTTGTTCGTCCTCGCCTACCTCGTCCAGTTCGCCAGAATCCTTCTTTTCTGACTTCTTGTCATCCTTACCATCAGCGTCCTTCTTTTCACATTTGCATTCGTCGCCACACTTGCCGCACTTAGGGCAGCATTCCTTATCGTCGTCAAGAATCTCCATATCATCATCGTCATCTTCGATAGATTCACGGAGTGCATTCTTAACGGCCTCTGAAAGCATGGCCTTGATTGTGTTCTTACTCTCCTCCTTAATAGCATTCTTAATTTCATTCATTTCTAGTAATGCTTGAGAAGATATGCTTTTCTTATTTACGCTCATTGTAAATCAGCTTATTATTTCGCTTATTTTTAATATAAATATTCACTTAAACTGAAAAATAGTAATTCAGTGGGTTTTACACTATAAATATCTTTGATAAACGATTATTCACTAAGCCATTTATCAAATTTCTTCAAATTCTCGAGAAGTTTTTTGTTCTTGTCCGGTTCTTTTGATTCAAGGTATTGCTGTGGAATTTCGTCTTCCTTCACAAACCACGCATTATGTGTACTTGGGTCGCTAACTACATCAAAACCAACAAGTTCGTAGTCATCCTCAACCATAAGGACACCCATTTTTGATGTAACAGAACCAAGTCCACGAGATGAAAGGCCAATCTTGATACCCTCTAAAAGAAGGTTTGCAGTCTGGTCACCCTCACAAGAAATGATTCCATATTTCCTGAAACCGGGACTTGTAATAATTTCAACCTTACCACAAAGTGTATTCCCCTGCCACCAAGTCTCAACGATGTTGATTGCGACACGACTAAGGTCAATAGTGGATTCGGAAGGGTGGTTCAATTCAGCAATAGCCCTTCTTTCCCTAATTTTTTCCTGATAACGTTCAACCTCTCTTTTAAGAATTGCTTCCGGATAAATTCTTCCGTTCGCGTTTTCAGCACCATACCTTTGAAGAACAGCGTTGAAAATGAGCGGGTGTGGGCAATAGAAATCCCCTTCCTTTCTCGCAGAATTAATATCTTCGAAAAGTTTTTTATTACCGGCAATGTCAAGCGAAATGTACCCGTCGTTCTCTATAAGAAGACCCGTACCTGTTTGCCCTTTCTTTATTTCAACCAATTCCTTCTTGTTCATAACACTAAAATTCTTCCGGACTCATACAGCTGTCCGTTATTATATTCTTATCATCCTTCCTTTTTGACATCTTATTCGTGAAGGACGCTTGTTCCTTATTGTTCAATGCCTTGTTTGCAATCTTTTCGGCATACATCTTCCCTTTCTCGGTCTTTGCCATCATTTCAGAGAACACATTAAAGAATGTTTCTGGTTTAAGTTTTGAAAGTACCTGATAAATGTATGGCATATCGCTTGTGTCCGTATCTTCAAAATATTCCGTGAAGATATTCCACATATATGGACCGATTCTCATCTGCCACGGCTCGGCTTTGAGGTAATCAGCCTTCTTTAATATATAGTTCATTCGTTCCCTTTCTTTCGGGAGGCCATGAGACGAAAAAAGTTCCATGAAGCCCCTGATAAGTTCTGAAAGGAGAACCGGGAATATTACACCCTGTGCGCTAATTGTTACAAGCTCATCCTGGGGGCCGTATTTTACGTTAACAATACCAATCTGTTTCCTATCCTTATCAGTAATACCAAGGTCTGAGCTGCTGAAAATCATATAGTTATTCAATGCAATCAGCTCCTTGTACATCTGAGGGAGCCTACTGTCAATATCATAAAGGTCTTCAATATAGCCCCTGATATTCTCGGACATCCTCATACCAGCACCCATATTAAGCGCGTTTAGGAAATATCTCTTTGCAACCTGCCCATCAATACCGTTCAAATCAGCAACATCTTTCACATTGAAATCAACGTCCCCATCAAAAGGCTCAACCGGTGCAATGTCATCCCCGCCCTCAATCTTAGTTACAAGCTTGGTTTCAATTTTAACTGTTTCATCCGGTATTGAGAAAAGGTCAATCACGTAGTTTGATGCTAATTTTTCAAGAGCGTTTTTATTTAGTGATTCAATCTTCTGGCATTTTACGAGAAGTTCCTGAAATGCCCCCTGAATGTCCTTTGCTTTAACAGAATCAATTGAACCTATGTTTCTTAATGTTTTCTTTGCGTCCTCATATTGTGTCATCAGCGCTCTCTCCATGAACCTCTCACCTGAGCCACCCATAAACATGGTGTTGTTACCATATGGGCACTTGGCAATACCGTTCATAATATCCGCCGAAAGAGCGTCCCTAAGAACACTCTCTCTAAGCTGTTTCGCCATGCTCTCGCTGATGTACATTGTCTTCATTTTAGATTCCAAGCCTCTCTAAAAACATTTCTTCCTTTTCCCCGTTTGCATCATTGTTACTGAAAATTGAACAGATATATTCAGGAAGCTCAGCA
>Ga0247611_10002908_pt1 | contig 26469 bp, 14 predicted proteins | sample 177DNAGHGhighgp2_FD_192422 | JGI IMG/M metagenome (GOLD analysis project Ga0247611, IMG submission 192422) | Sheep rumen microbial communities from Palmerston North, Manawatu-Wanganui, New Zealand - 1770 DNA GHGhigh gp2 | ecosystem: Host-associated > Mammals > Digestive system > Stomach > Rumen... | reverse complement strand
AACGCCGTCTTTAAGATATTCATCAATGTCTACGAAATACAGTCCAGTTGCAGTTCCTATAAACAAAATAGTCTGCTTATCAGATACCAGCTGAGTTCGTGACAAACAAGTTACAACGTTATCAAATGTGGAGTCGATATCAACCCATCTTTCTCCATTAGGAGAGAAGTTTACACCACGATCTGTACCGGCAATGTAACCTGACTGGCTACTATCCTTTGTTCGTACTACTGCACAAGATACGACTTTATTAGAGTTTAATCCGTGAGAAGTGTAACGTGGGTAGTAGTGACCATCGGTTATTGTAAAATCTACGAGACCATTATTCGTACAAATAAATGCTCTCGATGCGGTAATTTTAAGGATATCATTTACAGCATAAGATGAGAATAAATCGTTTGATGGATTCATGAACTCAAACTCGGCGTTATACGATGGATCCTCTCCAAGTCCAAGACCCTTACCAGTTACACCAGCAAGAGCCATGGAAATACCAGATTTTACAAATCCATATCCGATAACAGATACAGGTTTATCATTTATCAACTTGGTTTCTTCCTGTACCTCTCCTGATTCACCACCAGATGAACCTGGAGCAGTATTAGGATTAACCAAGTTGTTAACTATAATAGAAGACAGCTCTGAATTGGATTTTTCAATCTCATTTTCTACAGAAGCTTTAGCATCAGTGAACTGCTCAACAACGTCTTCAACAGCCTGTTTATTCGCAGCTCCAGATGCCTTGCTTTCATCAATAAATCTCTTGGTGTCATTACTCAGGTCAACCAAATCCTTAACTTTGTCAAGTACAGGATTCAGCTTCTGAATTATAACACGGTTTAAGACTTTAGGGTTTCTACTTGTTTCCATTATTAATTCCCCCTGATAGCGAGTTCGCTAGATTCTTCATCAAACAACAATGTCAAATCCAGTTCCTGAACTGTACAACTGTTATCATCAGAAGAAATTGGTTTACCGCAAACTTTTCCGTTAAAGAGTTTGACTGTCAATCCACCATCATCATGAACAATGAGAGCAGAAATATTTGGAGAGTTTTCATAGAAAACAAGAATAGAATCTTCTGATGCCGAAATCGTAGAAATAGAATATCCATATCCACGTTCAGTAGTTACGGTAGATATAACTTCTCCAGTACCGAGGTCATAAGAAACAAACAAGTCTGATGTCAAACCTGTGTAAATCTTAATTCCATAAGTATTATTATAAACGAACTCTGTTACCGGAGATTTAATTGGTTTAAACGAACCTCGATAATCACCTTCGCCATTTACAGGTTTCATTGAGATGAAATATTCATCGTCGATAAGAGGTCCAAATGCAAATTCATCTGAAGAACTTGGATAAGTGTCGCCATCGCATTTAATACCGAAATCAGTATTAATAAGCTGCTTTGTTTTCAAGCCAGATTCATACAACGACTTGTTACACTTGTCAAGCTCGAATAACGAGAAGTTATCTTCTGTTGGGAATACACCAAACAACCTATGTCCACTCTTAATAAGAGGAACACCAAATGAACCTGTTCCAGGAATTGCTACAGTTGTAGAACGTGTCACAGTACTGTTTATCAAGCGTTTTGTCGCAGTTATAGAACGAACACTGCTGTCACGCCCACCAAATGCAACTATATCGCCATTGAAATACTGAACTGCGTTTTCGTCTTTAAGACCATCGACTGTTACAGCGAATCCAAGTTCTGTTACCAAATCAAGTTTTACGCCGTAAACTGTTTTAGTATTATCTGTTATTCCAAGTGCGAATACAACTTTGTTTCCAGCAAATAATGCTGCCTTTGAAGAAGAAATAAAGTCGTTCCAATTACTTGAATCAAAAATGTTATTCATTGTGAAGCCAGATACATCGATTGACTTGTTATAAACAATAGCACCAAGAGAAATATCAAACTTCGAAATCTTGAACTGAATGGTTTCGCTGTCAACACATGAAGCAAATACAGCTGTAACGATACCATTTACATCGCATCCCACAGCAACTTCTTTTCCAGTTGCATCGACTGCAATATCGGTTATTCTGTTATATGTGTTGCCAACGTGCTTGTAAAGCTGACCGTCGTGTACGCAGTAGAAGTTAGAATCAAATGTAAAGACATTCTTCATCTTACCAAATGTGTCAAAACAATCTGTTGCAAAATCAAATGCATCAGAATCGGAACCCTCATTAACTTTTTCAGCAGTTTTCTGTGGGAGGTCCAATACCATAACACGCACATTTCCAGATTCATCTTTAACGAAAGCATAAATGCAATTTCCGTCATCAAGATTCCACACATCAGCACACTTTGTATAACCATCTGGTAAACTGATAGATTCATCAGTATTAGTTCCAGCGACGGTCGGATTGTCGGAGGTGTGGCCCAATGTACCGGATTCAAAGAAGTATTTATAATTAACAGCGGTCGTCATTACGTAACAATACTTTGTAGGTTCACTTGATTTAGCAATGCCTGTGATTGTTTTTTCATTAAGAAGACTTGCTTCGCGAAGTTTCTTCACAGTTGTCAAACAAGAAAAAACGTTATATGCGCTAATATAGCTTGTTGCGAGGATGTGGTCAGTTCCATCATAAGTGAATGAACGAATTATATCTCCATCACAAGGCAGAATCAAAGCGGCCAAAGTTTTGTTGAAACAGAATTCATCTTTAAATTCAAAATCACTGTCAAGAATCTGATATTTATCAGCTTCTTCATCAAACAGTGCGTTGTACATGTTGACAATAACTTTATCGCTATCCACATATTCGATTCCAAAGAATCTTTCAGAACCATTCTTATAGTCCGTTGCACTCCAAGGCACATATGATAAATCGTAAGTAGTATTGTCTGGATTAGTAGCTGTGAAGTAAAGCTTTTCACCACAAACCGCATATAATTTAAGAACACCGTTATCAAAGCAACCACCAAGAGATAATCTCTCAGGGAAAGAAACTTCTTCTGCGGCATCGACCCACATTGTACGGTATGGTACGTTGATAGCTGCACTTGTCTCATGAGCTACCTTTGTCAAACCGCTCAAGCGCATAACACGTGCACCAACACGGTCATCGCTTGTGTAGTATCTTGGGTAAGCAACAGTTGCTTCAGATTTCTCTGGATCAACTATTACGCAAGATGCAGAAGTTGTTTCAAGTAGCAATTCTTCATTATCGGCATCGCCAACATCGTGCATTACAACAGTATCATCATCTGGATTGTATGAGAAGATTGTCTTTGCACCAGGAATACTAGATTCATTAGCCGCAACATTAAGTTTTGGCCAGAACCAAACGATTCCGTCTGAAACAAATGTTTTTACAACAGAACGCGAACCGATTGCACTCCAAGCTCCACTTTCTGGATAATAAACAGTAGGAACTGAGATTTCTCCAGTAATATTATCGAACTTGAGAATTACAACACGAGTTTTTCCAGGTGTACCAAATTCTTCTATAGAATCATAACGAGTATTTGATTTATAAATAAAGAGAACCTTGTAGAATTCATCTCCGACTTTAACGATTTCTCGTTTAAGCGGTAAACAGTTTTCGGGATAATTTGTAACAGATGTGTTATCTCTTACACCAGCTTTAAACGCATCGATAAGAGCATTCTTACCAGGACGATTAGCTGAATAATTTTCCTTAATCGAAGTGAATTCAGTTTTGTCAAGGGTCTTGAATATGTATTTTATATCATCAAAGCGTACAAGCTTGTTCTTTGAAGTTACAAGATGCGGAATTACACGATGAAGCGCATTTCCGTTATCAGGAGAGAATACAATAGTTGTACTTTCCTTGAAAATATTGAACTTAGCTTTATCACATTCAAATACAATTGTTCTAAGTATACCGTTACCACAAAGTAAATCTGGGAATACGATTCTATCGGAACCGTCATCATAGAACGGAACGTTAATTCCTTTTCTAAGGTCTCCAGCAGAAGCATCGTCTGTGAATGTAGATGGAAGTAATGTAAATGTAAGTCCAGAAGAACCAACAGTTACAGTATAAACAGAAATCTTATTTGCTTCATACGCAAAGAGATATTCTATAACAACTCCATCGCGAATACGTTCTACAGGAATAACGACTGCTTCAGATTTAATAGAAGGTAAATCAGTCCTGTAGTTCTTAACAGTTTCAGTATAGGTATCGAAAACACAGAACGCAAGAGTTTCAAACGATTCTGTAGTAGTATCATCGTCTGAATCGCTTCCTGTATTTTTAATTACATCGATGCTTGATTTATTTACTTCACCAGGAGTTACGAAACCCGCGAGATAACGTTTTGGTTCGATCTCTGTATCTGCGGCATCGCCTGTAAACAGAGCTTTCTGAGAACAAGGTGTAAGACATCTTGTCTCATTCAAACCAATTGTCGACAAAACAGGGTTTCTGTTATACGAATTATCGTCGGCATTCTGCCCAACGGTATGGATAGAAGCAACAGGTGTATCGTAACCATAGAATGCATCGTTAAGAAGCGTAATTTTACCTGTAACGAGGTCGTATCTTTCAATAGAACCTGTGCGTTTATTTGTGGTAACAGTGTAAGTTCCATTTGTTTCATCGTAAGGCTTTTCATCATGGCGATAGATACCGCCAAATGTATAAATGCTTCCGTTAAAGTAATGTGAGAAAGCATTGAACTTTCTAAGAACAGTACCGTCAACGTCAGTTGTATTTAAGCCTTCAGCTATCAATGCAAACTCATGGAGTTCTGTATCGTAAGCCACTACGCTTCGTTTAACGTTTTCTGTAGGAGCAGTTGGAGAATCTGAATCATATCCGTTCATGAAAATGATGTATTTTCCAACAACAACCTTAGAAGAACCAGCGACTGGCTTCTTAGTAATCATCTTGTTAATATCAAACTGGTACTCTGCAAGATTACAGTTATTATATTTCTCCAAGAAACGTCTGTCATCGTGTGTAAAGAATGCACCGATAAGAGTTGACCATCTGAAAGTGCGAGACGGTGTATTGAAAATAACATCGTCGCCAACTTCATCAATACGTGTAGCACCTTCATCGCTAACTTCACCAGCATCAGCAAAGATTCTATGAACACAACGGATACGAGCAGCAGATGTATGCTGTGGAATGAATTCACCCGTTCTCAAATCGATAGAACCTATAGAACCATCGGAATAAGAAATAACAAGCATATCCTTATCGCCAATTACTTTCATTGCCGAGATATGCTCTCCAGCAACAGAACCGTAATGCGCAATAAAGCTTACGTCGCTCCATTCCATTTTACGTGTATCAAACATCTTCACTTTAGAAGATACTGAACCGCCGAATGCAATCAAACTGTCACCATAAAGACCAGCAACAGCATTTGAGTTAGCAATCATATCGAACTCGCCTTCAAGAGAAAGCTGTCCGTTATCAGATGTGGCATAAGCAGCAAGCTTAGCGTCACCTTTTACACCAGAAGCGTTGTAAGTTTTTCCACCCACAACGTAAAGACGTTTATTTGTCTGGTCATAACAAGCTGTGCTGCCAAAAGTTCCTTCTACAGCACCTGTATTTACAACTGTAACGCTTCCTGGAATATCAGCAATTGTCAAATCGATATCAATGTAGTTCAATACCAAATTAGAAGCTTTTGTAACAGCTGCGCCTTTAAGTTTTCCATTAAACATACGGAAAATCTTATGACCATTTCCATTTATGTAAGTATAGTTATTTGCTTCAACCATATCTGGAATAGATTCCTGGTTTGTTGGCAAATAAGTAACCCATTTATCAGTAGCAACACTGTATTCAAGGATATACTTAGAACCGCTTATGTAACCAAAAGGAACATAGACTTTTCCATTATTGTAATATGCACCATTGAATGAAAGGTCGCTAACTGGAAGAGCAGCAAGAGTATCATATCTGTCAGCATCAACAACGTACTTTGTAAGCAAAGTAGAAGCCGAGCTTCCAGAAATAATATAAATATCTTTACCATCAGTAACAAACATACCGCCAGCATTAGCTGCTGGAATAGCATTTGTTGTATGACCAATTGTATTTGTAACAAAGTCGTACCAGTAAAGATAATTTTCATCATATCCTGAACCTGTAACGGTTGGTAAGAAATAAAGTCTGTTTCCAAGAATAACCTGTGAACACTGTTTAGCAGTAATTGCCTGAGTAGAAGCAACGTTCTGAACTGTTCCATGAACAGCGTAAGTTCCATTTGCATTCTGCTCAACGTAAGCGCCAGTGTCCATATCGAATGAGAAGATACCACCATTAAGCATAGAGCAAATGATAAGATTATCTTTTACATCATATGCCTTCTGAATAAATACATCACCATTTGTCTCATTAGGTTTTACTTCAGACCAACTATTAACTCCAATAGAAGTTTTAATAATTGCTCCGGAATTACAAATTCCAAAGATATTATTCTTGTAAACAACGAGACCAACAATTGCTCCTCTATCAGCAAATGCGGAAGCTGCTCTGTAATATGGTGGAGGATTATCTCCGTTACTGTTTCCATTTGAGCTGGTGTATCCACCAGTCTGGATATTTACAGAAGCAATTGCTCCAGTGTTTGTTCCAAGAAGCAATACGTTATCACCAACTCTACAGCTACAAGTAATTTCGAATACACTTGTATCAAAGAGTTTTTCACCATCAGCATCATCGTAAGTAATGCTGTTATCAAAAGCGTATGAGTTTGAAATAACAGCTGAATTAAGGAATCCGTTATTCTTAAAGAACAGAACTCCAGGATACAATGCTGTGTTTTCAGACAATGCATTTTTAATAAGCGAAATATCAAAAAGCTTATCAATAGTAAACAACACATCACCATATTCTTCACCAGCAGCAGCTTTTGTGATAAGTGTGTTTTCAACCGGAATATCGTATCCGTTTACAATAATACGACCAATAGTCTCAACGTGAGTATTATATGGGAGGCCCAATTCATTAAGAGTCTTCCAGATGTAATTACCAGTTGTATAATTTGTTTTATCGGAAAGCGATTCTTTCAAAGAAACAACAGTATCGTCACTAACGTGAACAGAAGAAGATATAAGAATTGTTTCTGGGAACAGTCTTACACGGGACATCTGTGCTTCACTATAAGGAAGACCCTTTACAAGTGAAACTCCACTCTCTTTATCGAGAATTGTACGAAACATTCTGTTTCGGATATCAAGCTCTTCTGAACCAAAAGTTCTTGTTACAACACCGAAATCTTTGATAAGAGGCATTGTGTTTCCTGCTTCAAGATAATTACCGATAATCAAGTTCAAGTCATCGGCAGAGAACAAGTTCTTAGTGATATTAATATTATCGCTAAGCGATTTCAAGAATGCAGGTGTCTTATTGTTGATAAGAGTAGTGGCAACATCGATTGTTTTATCACCAGTAATATTACTCATCGGATAATACAAAGCTGTTGTTTTGCCATCAGATGTTTTAACGAATACATAGAAACCATAATCTCCTGTTCCAAGGATTACCTTAGCGTATCCGATTACACCATATGATGAAACAAATTTATATTTGAGCTTTGTCATTACAAGCCCAGTGTCATCACGATTTGTAAATGACAGGAATGTAATCACATTGTTACTTGAAAGAATTGAAATGTAAGTCTGTGATGTTCTAGAAGCGGCATCTTCAAAAACGTTAATCTGTTTAATGCTTGTTCCAGACAGACCAAGATTACCGTCGGTTACACTCAGTACACCACTCTGAGCAGTACTGTAATTGTAGACCTTTACACTGTTTTCAGCAATTGCAGCAATAAAATAAATACGATTAAGTACTTCGTCTTTTACAGCAACAATTGTATTCTTATCGGTTGCACCGGCTGTATAGAAGTCGGTGATAAGGTTGCTGAGCTCAGTCTGTTCACTCCAATCGTGGTTGGCAGTATTCAACGCATAAACCTTTACGGCGTTTCCAACTTTTGCAATAAAATGAACGCGAGCGTTGAAAACAAAAGGTTTAGAATAAATCATTGCATCACCAAGTGTTGTATCGAAACCTGTATGCGCATTCGATACTTCGTAAGTGTACATATTAATCTTGAACAGTACATTGCTTCCATCTGCAATCTGTGAAACAATGTATGCGTTCTGGTCAACAACTGATACATAAGCCATATTCGCGGACACAGCTGCAATATCAGTACCTGTAAGACCAAGACCGCCTTCACTAACTTCTTTCATCAATGGTTCAAGAATCTTTCTTGGATTCTCAAGACAGAAGTTACCTTTTTCAACATCGTAAATTGTAAGGATATCGCAACCTACGAAAATAATTCTTTTACCGTATTCTCCAGATTCTTCAGCAACAGCAGAATCCTTTACGTCAACCTCTTTCGAGTAGTTGTAAAGAAGTCGGTCGCTATCTGGAGACAGCAGTGATTTATTTTTGAAAGAAGAACTCTTCACGTTTCCGACTAACGCAGATTCGCTATTAGTAGAGAGTTCTCCTATTTCCTTATATCTAGTTGTATCAGATGCCATATCAGACACTCCTTATTTTAACGATTATAAGTCATCATCGTATTTGGTTCAGCAAATTCCAAATCTTTTCCAACCAAAAGGTTAACCGAGAAATCAAATTTGACAATAGAAGCAAAATTATCGTTTGTCTCATCAAACTTGAATGCTATTGCAACCTTATTTGTATCCTCGTCGTACAATACTTTCAACGAGAACGGAAGGTCCTGATTTATAAGATATTCTGCATCGAAGTTTACACCACGTTCTTTTGGTGATTTTGCTCCAGAAGAAACGAATCCTTTATATGAGAACAAGTCTCCAGAAATAATGAGTTCTGCCAAGAACGATGGAACACTTGTTCCGTTTGCAACTGGTGTGAACTCCAGAATTTTAATAGGTGTAACCTGTGTGATATTTTCACCTTCATCGTTTGTAATGTAAGGTTTGATAATTACAGGATAAGTTACAAAACCCTGTTTATCAACATCACGTAATGCAACTGTTGTGTTTGCACCTTTAATGGTGTACTTGTCATCACCGTTCACATCGTCTGCACGGCCATCTTTGTAAGCAGAAGTAATCTGTAAAAGTTTCCAAAGAGCATGCTTTACTCTCTGCTGATAAGATTCAACAGAGTCAAAGGTCTGTGTACGATTTTCGATATTAACGTTGATAGATTTAATATCACTAAAGATTTTTGAATAGAGTCTTTCGAACGCTGCCTGAACTTCAACAAGCTGCTGTCGCATCTGTTCAATCCAACCATCACTTCCGTTTACTTTAGAAGAAATAGTTTCAATTTCAGACAACTGTGAGTTTAATGCGTTTGCTACCTTTGTTTTAGATGTTGCAATTACAGATGTACCGTTGGTCATATCCAACAGAGTATTCAACTGAGCAATCATCTCTGCGATAGCTATTTGAAATTCGTGGTCCTTGACGTATATGTCTCGGCTAGACTCGGACAGTTGGTCTAAGTGCGGAAACATCGCGTTGGTGTTCACCGAATCTTCGATAATATTTTCAGCCATATATGTACCTCGTTATTTGCGATTTAGTTCTATGTAGCTTCTAGCTAATTCAACGTTGAGATAAATCTCAATCATTTGATGCTTTGTCACATCGCCTTTGTGAATATGGAATACCCAATCAGGCGTCATATCGTAATACTTTCCTTCATCAAGCAATCGTTCATCTTCAAACAAAAGAACTTTATAGCACTCTTTTCTCTGTTCAGGTGTCAAAGCATTGAAAATCAGCATATCATTTTCACGCATAATGAATCTGATGTCATAATAATCTTCTGAATCAGCGAGTGCAAATTCGTCTCGAGCAACCAAAACAAATCCATCAGGAATATAATTTCTAACAGCCAAATCGTGATATTTTTTAGATACCTTGAGCACTTGAGCGCTAACGTTTGCTGTAGGATGTGTATCCATATCGATTGCATCTGGTGTTGTATAAACGCCACCATTATTGATTACCATAGAAGGAGTTCTAATTACATAAGTTGACGGGATATAAAACTCCACAACAGCCGGGAATCTAATAGTATAATTATCATATGCCTGGTCTTTCTTTTCACCATCATCGAGTTGAGCTTTTCCAGAAATCTTAAAATCAATCTGTTTATACTCGTACTCCATAGCATAATACTTATCATTAGCTTTTCCATTTTTGTAAACCGGAGTTATGGCTCCTTTAGAGTATTTCTTCAAATACTCGTCCATTTCCTTAGACACATTTTCATAAGGAATTTCGCCGTACAATCTGTCTTTCAAATAATCGATTAACGAATTCGGCAAAACATACTGTGTCTTAACTCCACGAATTACATGAGAGTATAAATCTCGAACAAAGTTTTTCAGATACAGTGCAATGGACAGTTGCTCTTCTTTGGAATTACAATTTATGAGAAACTCCGCAGTAACCCTTATTCTAAGATTATAAGTAGCAAGTAAAATACCACCCCTATCATTATCTTCTAACATTGGCAACGCGTTGTTTAAATTTTCATCCAAATAATGAGCGCTCGGGTAAGCCCAAGTAGGAGTTTCCCCAAAGCCCGTGTCAGCTGTTTCAAGTCCATTATCAAAAGTATAACCTATAAACATATGCGGTTTAGGTATTTTCACCAATTCCTGGATGCCTTCCGCATTTGCATTTACTTTATTAGCGTAACCTAAAAGAGCATTCTTATAAAAATCTCTCATCTTATCTTTGGTATCCACATTGACAGCTCTAATGGTTCTTTGTGGAAATTTACCTATAATAAAATTAGCTACGCTGTGTAAAATATTATCAACTCCTGCTTTTACACCTGTAGCAGGAAAGGTCACAAAACAGCGCGTTGGCATAAAAACACCTCATTTTTAGATTGTAGTCATACTCATGTTTTTCTATTTTATAATAGCTTATTTTACACAAAAAATACGTGTTAGAACGTTTTAATGACTTTTATAAAATCAATGAAAAGAGGTATAAAATCATGGCTAAGAAAACCACAACAACTACAAAAACTAAGACATCGGCAAAAGAAAATGCCGCAAAAGTAGAAACAAAAATTACAGATGAATCATTTGCACCTGCTCCGGCAGAACCAGGTTTTCTGCACGGAACTGAAGCTGCACCAACAACATTGGACTTGGCAAAAACAGTCCATACTGCAGAGGACCTTGAAAAGTTCGGCACAGATGAAGAAACAGGCGAGCCTTTGGTTGATGAAAAAGACAAAGTTGAGGAAGCTGTCGAATATTTAAAGAGTGTTGCTGACCAGTTCAGCAACGCGCATGCACTCAAAGATTACAGAGAAGTATTCCTCAAGAAATACCGTAAGCCAATCGAAAGAAACGTTGATTCTGATATCAATACATTGCTTGGAACTCTCATCAATGGTATCAAGACCGATTGTAACGCTGAATTCATCGAAAAGCTTACGTCTGAAAATTACGACAAGCTTTTCACAGCATTCAAAAATGCACTTTATCTCAGCGAAATCTTGTTAGGTAAATCCATCCGCACAGATATTCCTGTAGATACCACTACTCATCGCATGCACGGATACGCTGAATATGAAAGCGAAGTCATTAAAAATGATACTATTAAAACTTTTGTAAGAGTTTACCCTCATTTGGCAGTTACTACGAATGTCGATGATTCTGACGAAATTATTCTCAGATACACTCCAAGTATCATCAGAGCAGTCATCGAAAAGAACAATACTGGAGCCGAACCAGAATCACGCACAATGATTCCAGGCGAAGTTATTGTAAAATTCTCAGCTTTGACTTCTAAAATCAAATACAGCGTAAATTCAAACGGTATTACAGAAGAGTTTGGTAACATCTTTGATATCTTCAAACACGTGACATATCTCGAAGAAAAAGCAAAGCACATGGATTGCTTACATTGTCAGAAACGATGCAAAGTACCAGATTGTTGCTTCCTCTACGAAGACAGAGCATTTACTCGTAGAAGAGATAAAGATGGTAAAGAAACATATTTGGATACAACTGCAAAAATCAAAAATGGCAATATAAAAGTATCGAACAAAGTCATCGAACTCCTCAGAGCAAATGAATTTGTAAAAGAAGATATTCTTTGTTTCGTACAAACTCGTCTCCGCAAATAATTGCGTTATTATATATCTGGACCGAATTAACGGTCCAGATATTTATTTTTTATTCTCTTATTTTTGAGTTACTTAAAAACATCTCATTGCACAACAAATTTATTAAAAGCTATATATTTTATAGTTGTTATAATTGAGGAGACACAGCTATATGATGGTTAGAAGTTTCAACAACGATCAGTCAAAATACAATAAAAGAAAACGAACAGATTTCCGTTCAGCAATTATCACGGAACGATTTTTGACTGTTGTTTTACGAGTTTCCGCATGCCCTAGAATAACTAAAAGAGCAATCTTTATCAATATACAAAAGTTTATGTCACAGGTTAATCCAACGATGTATGAAAAAGACCCAAACGTTTATGCGCTCATCATAGCGATAAACGTAACATTGAAGAATCGAATAGAAGGCGTCGATACTCCAGAAGATTTGGTTGAATACATCAATTTGGAAATAATGGACAACTACGAAGAGCAAAAACAAAATATTATTTTTCCGACAATCCTGGCGGCAGAAGAGGCTACAGATAAAGAAAAGAATCTCGTATTAAATACGATTGACACATACATTACTTTCCAAGCTGTTCTTGAAAGAAAGGACGACTTGGCAGATGCTATCACTGATATTGGCAGCGGAAATATTTCAAACTTAAATGACGCAATGGATAGCTTACGAAATATCGTAAGCGGTCTTCATGAAGAATTCCAGAAAGCCAATATCTCAAAAGAAGCATACACTTTCGTTCATACAAGTGAACGTCAGGAGTTTAAAGATATTCTCGAAGACGCTCACGCATATGCAATAAGTGATAAAGTTTGTTTACATACAGGATTAAAGCGTTTCAATGAAATGCTTTCAACTAAAGGTGGATTCTTAGGCGGAAAGTTCTACATGTTCTATGCAGATACCAACACCTTTAAATCAGCATTGTTGAAATACTGTTGTAAATGGATTCAGAAATACAATGGTAACACATTCAAAGAAGAATTCTTAGCAACGGGCAAACGTCCGTGCATTCTTTACATCTCTCTCGAAGACGGTGTAAAAGAAGATACATCTCGTCTTTTCACAACTTATACTGGAAAAGATTTGATGAGCGAAGAAAACTTCGAAGAAGCAGAGAAACTATGGGAAGAAGAATACATGGCTTCTGGTTCAGATATCGATATCTGTCAAGTTAACTCTGCTGAAAGCCCTATCAACTTAGCTACAATCGAAGGATTTAAGAAACGTCTAGAAGAAGAAGGTTACTTCTTAATCGCAATCGTTGTCGACTCTTTCGACTTGATGGCTCCAAGTGACGACGATATCTATCGTGGTATCACAGACGATACAACTATCTTCTCTAACAGAGCTAAAGCAATTCAGAAATGGATTGCCGATAAACCGTTCCCATGGATTACAGCCCATCAGCTTAACCGTGCAGGTAACCAATACCTCATGGAAAAGAAAGAGAAAGGATGTGTTGACTTGGCTAAGACTCTTGGTAGGTCATTCATCTCTGGTGCATACGATATCGAACGTCGTGTTCACTGGTCAGCATTTATTTATACAGAATGGAGTCATTATGACAATGAACTCTATCTTGAAATACATCGAGAAAAAGTTAAGTATAAGAAAACCCCAGTAGATTATTTGGTACAATGGCTACAAAACGGATTTATTATTCACGATGATTATGGTACAGACCAATATAATAGCCGTGATACAATTATGCCAAAAGACGAAAACATCAATTTTACTCAAGGTGCAGCAGATGTTGGTGTTCGTGGAATTACAAGTATTGCAAAGATGAAAGGCGATATGGGTATTAAAGATAATACTCCTCAGTCTATAGCAAATACAGCTCCACAGCCTATGACATTCGAACAAGAAACGACACCAATTCAGAACACATCAAGCTTACCTTCATTGATGACGGCAATACCAAACACATTTGGTATGAATTTCTTCTCAGTAGACGTTCCGACAGCATTCACATATTCAAATCCTTTCGAAATGAACAACTACAAAGTTGCTTTCCAAGGAGACGATACAGTAGAATACATCATGCCGGATGTAAGTTATGGCGTAACACCGTTTAATTGCTAGTAGCAATCCAATTCACTTATATATTAATATAAGTGAATACCAATTAATCAAATTAACTATTAAGGAGACAAAAATATGTTTGACGTTACACAGCCATTTGCAAATTTTGCAAGTTTCTTAAAGAATTATACAGCAACCGTATTCTACGGAATCACATGCACAGGTAAAATGTTTACACTGGCTCCAGAGAATTCTGTGGTTGCTTCACAGATGATGGGTTCAATCGTTAACAACGGTGCAACTGGTGAACAGGCAGCAGCTGCTATGGGTATCAACAGCTATTCAGGAATATTCGTTCTTTCATGTGGTAAACAGAGTGCCGATATGATTTACAGTTCCGTCATCGATGGTAAATGGTATAAAACACCTATGCAGGGCGAGCCAGTATATATCGACGATTTAAATGTAATTCTGTTTGCGACAGAACAGGAACGTTTTGACGCTGTTGACAAATATGGTGACGCATCAAAGCTCGTGAAAGCAATGGCAGCAAATGCATTACCGTTAATCAACGGAAGTTACATCGTTGTTTCATGTTTGAACAAAGATGCGCATTTCTATATGGTACACGACCGTTCTGCTCACGAGCTGCCAGCTGAAACTGATACCTCAGCAAAAGACTATATTAAGAAATACGGCATTGAACCAGAAATGCTCGAAACACATTACGTATTTATCGTAAGCACAATCTTCAGAAACGGCCTTTCAAAGAAACCTGAATCAACAACACCATACACAGAAATCAAGAGAGTAGAAAAGAACTCTCTTATCAAAGGCGAACCACTTATCTTCCAGAATATCGGAGTAGTATTATTCGAATCTGCTGACAGTGCAAACGAATTCTTAGAAAAATACGGAATTCTCAGCAACTATCTGGTAAAGACAGCCCTCGATGCAACTCATTCTATCAGAGACAAAGAACTCGAAGAATTGAATGAACGTGTTGCTAAAGATAAACGCGGAATGGTAGAAACATTCGGAATCATGGGTGGTTCTTCAGCGGTATCAGTTCTGGTTGAAAATCTTATCAAATCAGCTAACAGCGATGACAAAGATGCAAGCAAGAAAGCAGTAAAAGCTTTCATTATTGGTATTCTCGCTCTTGGTTCAGTATTCGGAGCTTACAAAGCTTACCGCTACTGGGATAAGAAGAAATCAGAAAAGAAATAAAATCGGTTAATTAGGAAACGGAGCCGTTGTGCTCCGTTTCTATTTTTATATAATCAAAGGAGTAAAACAATTATGCCAACAAGTTTAATCTTAGATACCAAATTTAAATTGCCCAAATCGTGCAATTTAAACGACAAAAAAGGAGTAACGCAGTATAGTGACACTATACATCAATTGTACTGTCATCTTAATGCGTCTATATTCGACGACTATGTTATAGACAACAAGCATTATTCGATAAAAACTGTAACACCTACCGCCAATCAAGATTTCGACACAAATGTCGACAATCTACCATCTTTCACATATGCATTTGTAAATGCTGTATCTAGACGTCTATATAATAGACCAAACACTTTTGAAACATTTGAATTTTCCGATAAAACGTATGTCAGAAACGTTATGTTTGTGAACAAAGATAACAATCGCGATATAGTTTTATTCGATCTCGTTGAACTCGATTTTCAATGTAAATTCAATTACATTAAAACTACCAAATTATTTGATATAGAAGGCAGCATTGAAATCTTGACAGACGAAGCCGATTTAAGACACGATTTCAAAGACGGCATGTGGGATATGCTAAAATATATTTGGTGTAGAAAATAAAATAGATAACAATGAACAAAACGAGGAGTTTTTATATCTTCGTTTTGTTTTTTACTCAACTACTCAAAATAAGTATTTAATATAACCTTGTGGAGTAAATAGTAAGATAAATCTTTTAAACACCCGGCTATTGTATCTCTACGAGGTCAACATATGAAAGTCATTTACGATGAAGCTGGACGCATTTCAGAAATCACATTTGCTGAGGGCGACAACCAAGAAAAATTGTTGGAAACGCTCCAAACAATAGTGGATAAACACAACACTGCTGTTGTAAGAGAGTCTGAAATTCAAGCAGAACAGAATATAAAGCAATCTGAACTTCAGGCTGAACAAAATATAAAGCAGACTGAAATACAAGCGAAAGCAAATGTTACATCTGCGAAATTACACGCACTTGCTATGTGCGGTAATGTTACGATGATACAAGCAATTGACTTCGATTGCAAAGATATCACAATCGAACAAAAATAATTTTATAGGAGAATAAAACAATGGAAGAAACAACAACAACTTCACCAATCGAGAACGTAACAGACGCTCTCAGCGACAGACTTGCTTCTATAGAAGCAAGAATTTCAAATAACGAGGAAGGCGTCGCTTCTCTCGGACTATTGGCTTTTTTCGGAATCACAGCTGCTGCGCTTACCGGATTAGCTCTCTGGACAGCTATCGATAACGATAGAATCAAGCATCGTCAGCTTGAAAAACGTGTCGATCGCATCGCTGATATTCAGAGTGAAAATGCAAATATCGCTAACGATAACTGGGAGCGCGTTTCAAAACGAGAAAAGATTCTCAGCAAAGCATTGGAACTCATCGGCGGAAAGAAATCCGATAAAGCATTTGAAAAAGCTATTGCTACTGAAAGTGAAGATGATTACAACCCATTTAAAAAGGTTATTCGTCAGCCATGCAAATGGTAAGTAATTAATTCACAACAAAATAACCCTCTTAATTGAGGGTTATTTTTTTCTTGGTATTCCAAGACATTATACTGAATTTAATCTTTTTTTCGAGGATACCGCATGAACGAGTATTACAGAAAGATGATAAATGAAAGTAAAATAATACGACACAAGAAATATCGCTTTGGCGAAATTTTCCTCTGTGAATTTAAAAACACTACTCTTAGAACAGTACTGGTTTTCGATAATTATGGAAACCTGATAGATTCTATTTGCAACCAATGTAGCGGCAAAGCCAAACGCAGAGCTGCATTACAACTGAATAGAGAATATAAAACAAGAAATGCTAAACTTATGATAGGAATGTACTTCGAAATAGCAAGTTATCATGCTGTTAGCTAATTCCTAAATTTGTTTTAATAATATATTATACATAGGATACACTAGGTCAACCCTAGTGTATCTCTTATATTGTATTTGAATAAAAACTTATATAATGTATCACTAAGTAAATTATCTCGAGGAGAATAAATATGCAACAGAAAGGTGTAAATGATAAGTGGAACGGTAAAGTTTACGATGAATCCACTATCGAATCACACGATGGTCTCGAAATGGTTCGTGTAAGACCAGAAGTATTTATTGGTCGACGAGGAGCAGAAGGTATCTACAAAATGTTCCTTGAAGGTGTAGCGAACGTACTCGATGAATACAATGCCGGACGTTGTGAAAACATGTGGATTAATGTAGACACAAAAAACAACGTCTGGACAGTTCAGGATGACGCATTCGGTATTCCTATTGGAAAATTCCACGATATTTGTACAAAACTCTCAACTGGTGGTAAGTTCGGAAAATCTTCTTATACATTCTCTGTAGGTCTTAATGCTATGGGTATGAAAATCCTCAATGCATTAAGTACAAAGTTTGTAGTAGATACTTGGTTTAATGGACAGCACGGTCATATTGAAACACAGAAAGGTATCGAAAAAGATTTCTATATAAAAGATGACAAAAATCATCACTCTGGTACAACAGTTCAGTGGAGTCCAGATATCGAAATCTTCGAGGAACTCACTGCTAACCCAGAACGTTATCTCGAATACATTGAAGTAAACTCTTACATTAACTCTGGTATTAAAATTCATTTCATGTGGGATGGAAAACTTGCTGAATTCTATCATCCAGATGGAATGGTTGAATATTTCAATTCAAGAGTATTGAAAGCACGAAAATTCCATGTAGTTGCAAACCCGATTAATATTGCAAACAAAACTTCTATTCCTAACCCAGCCAATGCAGAAAAGCCTATCAATATGGCTTACAATCTGTTCATAACTTGGGGTGAAAATGTAAGAAGCGAATACGCAGAGTCTTACGTAAACGGTTTGAAAACTGTAAATCACGGTTCTCACGTTACAGGTATTCATATGGCTGTAACAAAAGCCATCAAAGACTACATTACTAAAAACGAACTGCTTCCTAAAAACGCAAAGTTTGATATCAACGGTGATGACATCCGTGAATCTTTAATCTTGTTGATAAATGCAAATCATTCGGACCCGCATTATACAACGCAGGTTAAAGACAGTATCGATAACAACAACATTCAGACTTTCATAAGCAGTTCTGTTTATCCAGTATTACAGTCGTGGTTGGCAGACAATACAAAGTTTGCAAACGAAATCTGTAAACTGGTTATTCGTAGCGCAAAAGCACGTGCTGCCGCTAAAGCTGCTAAAGAGAATATCATCAAAGCTGGCGGTAAAATAAACACTGTTGGAATCAACCCTAAGAAGTTCAACGGATGTAAAAGTACAAACCCAGAAGAATGCGAACTCTATATCGTAGAAGGAGACTCTGCTGGAGGTTCTGCTAAGGAAGCTCGTGATACAAACTATCAGGCTGTCTTCCGTATTCGTGGTAAAATCCAAAATGTTCTTAAGAGCAACAACCCAACATTCGCGGATGAACTTCGTATGCTCATCGATGTACTCGGTTGTGGTTACGGTCCTACATTTGATATCAACAAACTTCGTTTCCATAAAATCATTAAAGCAAACGATGCCGATAGTGATGGAGACCATATCGCTACTCTTATCGACGGATTCTTCTTCAAAGTATTCCCTGAAATTGTTCAGGCCGGATATCTATATGAAGCAAAACCGCCACTCTACCAGCTTACATTTGGTAAAGCATCAAATGCAAAGAGTATCTTTATTCCAAACCAGCACTATTTCCAGAAAGCAATCAGTGCTATTGCAACAGGTGCATTCGAACTTGTTACAAAATCTGGAGTTGTACTGAGTAAAGAGCTTACAGAAAAATACATAAGTAAGCTCGATGGATATATTGATTTCATGACCGGTTATGCTAAACAAATGTGTCTCATGAGTTCTATTAACCCATACAGTCCAGAATTACTTGAGTTCATCGTTCGTTTCTATGGCGATTTAATCAAATGTAATTTCAAACCTATGGAAAGACTTGGCTGGGACGTAACAATTGTTTCAAAATCGGAATCACATTTGCATCTTAACTTCGATAAAGATTACGAACACTACTTCGTGGTATTGGATTCTCTGTTCCACAAAAACGTGTACTTGCCTATCTGCAAGAAACTCTCTAGTATCTATCTTATGGATGTAAAATTCAAAGGAAGAAACTCTGGAGAATTCTATGGAGGTTCATGTTTCAGAAACGCTTTATTCCTTAACGAATTGTTAATGGGTAAAGGAATCCAGGTATCTCGTCTTAAAGGATTAGGTGAAAGTGACCCTGATGAACTTCGTTACTACATGTTCAATAAAAAGACACGTGTAATCAACAAGATTCATTTGAACGACATCGACGCTGCCGGAAAAGCTTTCGACATATTCCTTGGAAACAATATTGAAGATAAGAAAAAGATGTTTATCACAGAGCACGACGTTAAATACGTAAGCGACGACTAGTAAATAAACCCTGTGGAGTATTTTACTCCACAGGGTATTTTCTTTATATATTCTTTTTGTAATACATAATATTTATAAGGAGTGTCAATATATGACTTTAACAAATGAAGACTTAGACGCAATTCGTAAAATTGTGGACGACCGTGCTGTACAAACAGAGAGACTGATTTCAATGTCATTTGCACAGCTTCAGTTCCAACTCACCGGACCTCACAATAATATCCAGCAAAACAATCCGTGGGGAAATCCAAACCGCCAAGGATTCGGTTGGTCAGCACCAAACCCATTAATACAGGCTACCCTCAACAATGACAGCAATCCATTTGGCATAGCATTTAGACAATTGGCAAGTGTTGAAAATCTTAAAGAATCCGATTTTCCAAAAGATTTGATTGACAACTTCAACGAAGCATTTGGAAGCGTAATAAAATTCGCAGATTTTATCAAACTTTCAGTTGCCGAAAGAACAGAAACAATGTCGTCAAAACTAAATCCGATAATAATGAATAAATGCAAAGAACAAATGGAAAAAGCAGGTTTGACTATGCCTATGAGTCCAGATTTATTTGGCGGTAAAGGTGTTTACGGCGACGATAAAGACGCAGGTTCTATCTAATCTAAGATAAACAAAATAACTCTCTTTTACTGGAGAGTTATTTTTTTTTACAAAAAAAGAGTACCTCCTTTTATAGGAGGTACCCGGAACAAAAAGAGGAGACATTACCGATACCCCGTTTAATATCAGCAATGTGCGTATAAATCAATCGACCAAAAATGTGGAGGTACACAACAATACAATCGATTTAATAGTATCTAAGGAGGCACTTAGAAAGTTGATTTATACCTACAGTTAATCAAAAATTTTATACGAAATCTTCGCAATCCTACTTAAATGTTAACGTGCTATATTTTTTATAATGAACAACGTTCTTTCTATATATATTCTGACCTTGAGAAGTGGGTGTCTTCTTAATAAACGTTTAACAATCGTATGATAATAGGAGGAACTATTTTGGCAGACGAATCAAAAAACCCAGTATCTCTAAAAATGGTTGAAGAGTTTTTCGAAGATATAGTAAATCATTATGTCACCAACCCTGATAAAAAGAAAGAGGCTCGATGTAAATTAAGAATATTCGAAGCATTCTTTGAGGACATGTATTCAAGAACAAATAGAATGGAACGTGAACTTAAAGAACTTCTTAAGAATAATGAGAGGGTCGAAAATATCATCGAAATGGTCGAACACTTTGGTAACAGCAATGAAGTCGAAGATATGAAAAACGATATCGAAAGTAATAGCGACAGAATCAATGATCTGGAACAAAAAATCAACGACATCGAATCAAACGTGCGTGACCACAATGACGATATCAGAAGCATCAGAGATAGCTTGGATTAAACAAAACACAACCACACGGGTATTGTCCCGTGTGGTTGATTATTTTATTTCTTTTTTCTCTTTTCAATATATTCTTTTGCTAAACGCTTAGAATATTCGAAAACGATTTTCTGAAGCCATCCTGTGTGCCAAATGCTCGTAACCATACGGTTATCGACAGATATCAACGAGAATACTACATCGATATCTTTGAAATCAGTATCCACCACACGTTTTGGAACAACTTCTTCAGGAATAACCTGAGTGATTACAGATTTAAGAGAAGAGTTTACAGTAATCTTATCGCCACCACGTTTATTCATATCGTGACGAATGTAGTACTCGATAAGAACACCGCCTTCTTTTGGCATCATAGCACCATTGATAGCGTTACCGTTTCCATAAGGAGTACTTACTTCAATCTCATGACGAGATGCCGATGGAACACCTGTCTGTTTCTCTTCATAATCAATCTGGGCTTTCTTTTCTTTGATGTATTGTTTTACAAACTTCCTCAAAGATTCACTCATTTCATCTGGGTCACATGTCCAATATACTTTGATATCAGAAACAGTTCCAGTGTAGTTTGCCTCACCCTTGTGTCGAGTCAATTTATCAAGAATAGAATCATCTGGAGAACCAAGCAGCTCGAGTAAACTCATATCTGCATCTGGGTCTTTCTGGTCTTCATACAGTAACAATGGGTCACCATATTTTACAAATTCTCCTTTCTTAACACTACGAACAAGGTTTGACATTGAACCAAGAACAATCTGTTTACGTTTGATAACTGTACCACTAAGCAATTCAGCAAGTTTCTGAGAAATACAAGAAGAGTCTTCCTCAGTCATTTCACCTTCAAGGATAGCGACTTTTGCAAGTGTACCCTGTGTGTACATCAAACGTCCCATATGTTTCTTAAAGAAGTCTTTATTGTAAGTAACTATATCGCCCTTCTTAAGCGTATCACCAACCTTAACATTGCATTCAAGATTGTTAGCCAAGAAGAAATCTGAGTTTCGGATAAATCTACTACCATATTCTACACGTTCAGAAGTATTATCAGCATATTTGATTACAATGAATTTATTTACTTCATCGATACCTGTTACAACACCATTCTTTTTTGCTTTATAACCATAATCGTCACCAATCTTATCGAGAACAGTCTGTTCAAAACCAGTTCCTACAATTGGACAATCGAAGTTGTTTGCTGGAATAACGTGCTTTGTCTGAGCAGATGCGAAACCAATACGCTTAGGGTCATCGCGAGTAATATATGGAAGAACAGCTTCTTCCGCCGTAAGCAATGAGCCTGCTTCAATTTTTGAAATCTCAGCATCTGTTTCTGGACAATCAACGTAACCACGTGTAGAACGAATACGAGGATTAAGGGTCAACTGACGTACAATGCCGACTGTAGAGTTTTCTGGGTTAGAAATACCTACAGTACCAATAGTACTTCTTGTCTGTCCACGTCTATCAAGTTTGAAGGCGCGGTCTGAGTTAACACCCTGAGGTCCTTTATAAGTAATACAAGATTTAGCCTTAAGTTCATTAAGTGGGTTAGTGGCATCATAGTTATCAAGAACCAACGATTTGTTAAGCTTCTTGATAATATCGTCTTCTGGAATAGAGAACGCAAATCTCTGTTTACCTTTCTGCTTGTATTCACGATATGCTTCCGAAATAGATTCATACAGATAACTGTTAAGCATTTCGTAATCGCGAATACGATAGTTTCTTCCATCGTTTGGAGGAAGGAAATCGTTATCAGCAAGAAGAGAGTTTGCATACAAGAAGATTTCAAGGAAGTCTGTTGGCTGACCCAAGTCACGAAGAACTTCTTTCGTAATAGGAGTCAAGAATAATTCCTGGAATGCTGTCCAACCTTTATACAAACTTCGTTTATGAAATTTTGTATAAATGAAATCAAGATAAGTTCCGAGTTCATCAAGGTCAGCGTAATTAAGATTATCAACATCGAGATTTGCAAGTCCATTAAGGAGCAACGCATTCTCAATAGGATACTGATTATAATACAGTGTCTTATCCTTGAACTTGATTGAAGAGTATTTTGTAATATCTTTATCGGCTGGGAACTTTTCCGTATTATCTATCAACAAGTAATCTGTCTGAGATTTCTCAAGAACCTTACTAAAAGTAAACAATGCTGAAAGGAATACAATAAGCGGAACGTTGCTACTCTGCAATTCAATCATTGTAAACATCTTTCTCTTAGGAACAGTTACGGATTTAATGAACTTATCAAAGTCATCAAATGCACCTGCTTCTCTGATATAAGAAAGAATTTTTGCAGCCACAGAATCAGAAGAGTTTAGTACATCAACGTCAATTACACTGAAGTCACTGTCGATACCGATTGGCAATCGGTTTGCTTTAAACTCGTAATTCAATTTACGAGCTTCAATTTCGTCACGAATCTCTTTCTGATTCAAATAGAAAGCAGCATTTGATTTCTTAGTTCCAATCTCAATCTTATAAATAGACTGAGCCAAATCATCGTATTCAATAGTAGTGATATAATTTCCGTTGATTCCAGAACTATCGCCACGAGTAATCTTTACAGTTGAAGCTCTTTCAGGATCACTCATTACGCACAAAAGTAATTTCTTAAGTGCAACTGTATTTCTATTAAGAACTGTACCCTGTCTGAAAATATGTGTCTTGTTGTAATCTGAAACAAGATAAACTTCATCGGCATTTGTTTTTGTAATCGGTTTAAGAATCCACTGTTTCTTAAGAAGCTTCTTATTTCCATTAAGATACATGAATCCATCGCTTGAAACTTTAGGGAACTTAAACTGTATTTTGTGTTTACGTTTATCGTCTCCTTCAAGCTCAAAGCTATAGAGTTCCATGTTGTTGAACTGGTCCGAAATATCTTTCTTCTCAAATCCAACTATACTCATATTAATACTCTTATCTTCAGAGAATGATTTCACGATATTAATCATATCGTACGACATTGTCTTATTAATATAAGAAGAAGTCATATCTTTCAAAGTAGAATAATTATAACTGTCATCCTTAATCTTTGCGTTAGACTTTGTCGAATCAATCTGAATAGCAGAAGTATCTTTAAGAATCTGTCCCATTGTTCGATTGTCGAACATAACAGATTTGTATTTTTCATGAAGAGCTTCGAGACGAGCCTGCTGTTTTGGATTCAGTCTGTCTTTTGGAAGAGTGTTCTTCTTAGCTTCATCAATAATTCGCTGTTTAATAAACTCATTATTACTATTATTGATATTCTCAATAAATTCACGAGTATTTGAAATCTCATTCTCGGTTTCTGTAGGAGCTTCATCGGCTTCTGCATCAGCCAAATCCTGTTCGATTTCATTAGATTCAAGCTTCAATGAATTAAGAATATCGTCAATCATTTCATCATCATTAGATGTATGGCGAGCTCCTTGTATGGCATTTTTAGCCGAATCAACTTTGAGTTTATAACGAAGATTGTTCTGCTGAGTTTTTATCAGCAATTCTTTTTCACGAGCTTCTTCGTTAGCTTTTTCATCAGCAGCCACTTTGGCAACTTCTTCTTTAACAGCTGGACTAGCATTTAAAGGAATTGTCTCCTTAATCTTAGAAGAAGTTTCAACCGGTGTCGCAGTATCAGATGCTACAACGCTGTTGTTTATATCTGCATCAAGTTTATTTTTATCGCCGATAGTCTTATCAAGCTTTGTTTCAATATCATCATCGTTGACAGAAGCATCGATCACCTTATCAAGGTCAACGCTATTGATAACGTTTCCATTCATAGAAAGAATAGCTTTCATAGAAGCTTTAATAAGACGATAAATTGTATCGAATTTATATCCTTTCTCTTTGAATTCAATAGGGTCTACGTAAAAACCGTATCTATCGTTATGAATAAAGAAAACAAAGTTGTCAGTTGTATTAATTTTTTCATTAAGAGCTCTCTGGATAAGACTTCCGCTTATCACATCGCCGTTAAGCATACCGACAATGAATTTGCTCAAACCAAGAGCAATACTATCGTTTTCGTTCTTACGAATAGCATTTGGTATCTTAGTGATAGTAGGATTCATATACAACGAAGCAATCTGTGTATTGGCACTCTTAATAGGAATACTAATAATAGCTCCGCTAAATACGGACGACACGTTTGGCATTGTTGTGGAAAAATTGCTAAACATGTCACACACTCCAGGATTACTACCAAAATACAACTGGTAAATAATCTGGAGAATTAAATCCTGTGATGATGGTAAAACATTTGGTCTAAACAAGATATTTTCTTTAGGCCAACACATTGACAATAACTTAGTATTATCGATAATAGAGTTCTTATTATTTCTAATGAAATAAGCAGGAGCGTTTGTAAGTGCAGGAAGCACTCGTCTGGCATCATCTGTCAACGCATTCAAATCAGTTTGTGTAAGCGTAATCTTACTACCAGGAAGGTTTACATTCTTGTACTTGAACTTCTTAGCAGCGATGTAATTGAACATCATACGTTTATACATATCTTCACCAAAGCACAGTTTTACTTCATCAGCGAGCTCTTCCACAGAAGTAACAAGTGGAATAAAAGCAATACCTCTAAATTTCTTAAGCAACAAACCTGCTTTATTGAAAGATTGTGAAGAATTTTTAATTTTGAACAAACGTCCCATTTTTACAGACGTAGGTAAAAGCTGAGAATATGCTTCCGCAGAAACTACAGGAAACATGTTTTCTTCGAAAACAGATTCAAAGCCTTTATGATAATTATCTCGTATATCGTTTAAGGATTGGACGTCTAACTCGACCATCTTCTCCTCAGGCAACGGAGTAAACTGTTCTTCTAACATATATTTTCTCCTCTATAAATAGGATATTTTCAATATTGTTCATTAATTTGTTTTCGACTCCTTGTAAGGATATCTTCTATAAACTAACGTTAATGCGCTGTATCTATATTTTACAAAAAGCTTTCACATTACAATGACTTGTGAGAAGGTAAATCTTTAGCAGCAACGTGCTGCTAGAGTGCTTCTCTTTTATATACAAATTAAAATCGAAACGGCAACACAAAGCCGTTTCAAATATATCTAATATATGTTCCTTGTAAATTAAAAAAGAATAAAACGATTTTGAGTTATATATTAACAATTTGAATTATTTAAATTGTTAAATCTCAAATTCAAATATCTTTATATTCTTGATTTGATTGATTTGTTAAATAATTAGACTATG
>Ga0247611_10002907_pt1 | contig 26472 bp, 10 predicted proteins | sample 177DNAGHGhighgp2_FD_192422 | JGI IMG/M metagenome (GOLD analysis project Ga0247611, IMG submission 192422) | Sheep rumen microbial communities from Palmerston North, Manawatu-Wanganui, New Zealand - 1770 DNA GHGhigh gp2 | ecosystem: Host-associated > Mammals > Digestive system > Stomach > Rumen... | reverse complement strand
CTGTCACAAGCCGTTTCCGCAATTTCCGCCATTTTCGCATATTTCAGCATTAAAATCATCGTGACCACGGAGTCGCAACCGTTTGCAGCGGTCAGCGTAACCTCCTGCGTACCGGCAGCATCGAAGGAGACGCCGTTCCATTCGTAAGGCAGTTCGCTCTCACAGACGGTTTTGGTGTCGGTCACCGCGTAACTGGAATTGATGGTGAGGTGCAATGTCACGATGGAGTCGCAGCCGTTGGCGGCGGTGAAAGTCTGGTCGTAGTCGCCGGAAACCGTGTAGGTCTGACCGTTCCACTCGTAACTGTCACAAGCCGTTTCCGCAATTTCCGCCATTTTCGCATATTTCAGCATTAAAATCATCGTGACCACGGAGTCGCAACCGTTTGCAGCTGTCAGCGTAACCTCCTGCGTACCGGCAGCATCGAAGGTGACGCCGTTCCATTCGTAAGGCAGTTCGCTCTCACAGACGGTCTTGGTGTCGCTCACCGCGTAACTGGAATTGATGGTGAGATGCAGGGTCACAACGGAATCACAGCCGTTGGCGGCGGTGAAAGTCTGGTCGTAGTCGCCGGAAACCGTGTAGGTCTGACCGTTCCACTCGTAACTATTGCAAGCCGTTTCCGCAATTTCCGCCGTTTCCGCATATTTCAGCATTAAAATCATCGTGACCACGGAGTCGCAACCGTTAACAGCCGTCAAAGTAACCTCCTGCGTGCCGGCTGCGTCGAAAGTGACGCCGTTCCAAGTGTAAGGCAGTTCGCTCTCACAGACGGTTTTGGTGTCGCTCACCGCGTAACTCGAATTGATGGTGAGGTGCAATGTCACGATGGAGTCGCAGCCGTTGACGGCGGTGAAGGTCTGCTCGTAGTCGCCGGAAACCGTGTAGGTCTGACCGTTCCACTCGTAACTATTGCAAGCCGTTTCCGCAATTTCCGCCGTTTCCGCATATTTCAGCATTAAAATCATCGTGACCACGGAGTCGCAACCGTTGGCAGCGGTCAGGGTAACTTTCTGCGTGCCGGCAGCATCGAAAGTGACACCGTTCCAAGTGTAAGGCAGTTCGCTTTCGCAGACGGTCTTGGCATCGGTCACGGCATAACTGGAATTGATGGTGAGGTGCAGGGTCACGACGGAGTCGCAGCCGTTGGCGGCGGTGAAGGTCTGGTCGTAGTCGCCGGAAACCGTGTAGGTCTGACCGTTCCACTCGTAACTGTCACAAGCCGTTTCCGCAATTTCCGCCATTTTCGCATATTTCAGCATTAAAATCATCGTGACCACGGAGTCGCAACCGTTTGCAGCGGTCAGCGTAACCTCCTGCGTACCGGCAGCATCGAAGGTGACACCGTTCCAGTCGTAAGGCAGTTCGCTCTCACAGACGGTCTTGGTGTCGGTCAACGCATAACTGGAATTGATGATAAGGTGCAGGGTCACAACGGAGTCGCAGCCGTTGGCGGCGGTGAAAGTCTGGTCGTAGTCGCCGGAAACCGTGTAGGTCTGACCATTCCACTCGTAACTGTTACAAGCCGTTTCCGCAATTTCCGCAATTTCCGCATATTTCCGCATTAAAATCATCGTGACCACGGAGTCGCAACCGTTTGCAGCGGTCAGCGTAACCTCCTGCGTACCGGCAGCATCGAAGGTGACGCCGTTCCATTCGTAAGGCAGTTCGCTTTCGCAGACGGTCTTGGCATCGGTCACCGCGTAACTGGAATTGATGGTGAGGTGCAGGGTCACGATGGAGTCGCAGCCGTTGGCGGCGGTAAAGGTCTGGTCGTAGTCGCCGGAAACCGTGTAGGTCTGACCGTTCCATACGTAACTGTTGCAAGCCGTTTCCGCAATTTCCGCAGCTTCCGCATATTTCAGCATTAAAATCATCGTGACCACGGAGTCGCAGCCGTTGGCGGCGGTGAAAGTCTGGTCATAGTCTCCGGAAACCGTGTAGGTCTGACCGTTCCACTCGTAACTGTCACAAGCCGTTTCCGCAATTTCCGCAGCTTCCGCATATTTCAGCATTAAAATCATCGTGACCACGGAGTCGCAACCGTTAGCAGCCGTCAGCGTAACCTCTTGCGTGCCGGCGGCATCGAAGTTGACACCGTTCCAGTCGTAAGGCAGCTCGCTATCGCAGACGGTCTTGGTGATCGTAATGTTGTAGGATTGTTTCGCCTTCACCTCGAAGCTGTCGTGCGCCACCGCATTACCGTTTTTGGACACGGTCACCGAGTAGTTGCCGACGGACACGGTGATGGATTGGCTCGTCTCGCCCGTGCTCCACAAGTAGTCGGTTCCCAGATTGGTCACGACGGTCAGGACGGTGGTTTGGCTCGGACAGATACTGTCTTCGCCATCGATGTAGAAGAAGGGCGGGATGACCATAGGCTCGGTAGTGAAGATTACCACGTTGCTCCAGTCGCTGGTGCCGTCAGTGCCGCAATTGGCGCGAACCTTGACAGTGTAAGGAGTCTCTGGTGTCAGTCCGTTCAATGTGTAAGGATTAGAGGTGACATTGATGAGGTTGGACTCGTCACCGTTGACGCAGATTTGCCACTCGGTGGCGCTGCCGCTCTCGGTCCACGTTAACGTGGCATTCTCATCGGTGATGTTGCTCGCGGCCAAGCTCGTGGGTGCGGGACAGGGAGGCACCGGACAGTTCATCGTATAGAGGACCGGTGCACTCAGGGCATCGCTGCCGCTGAAAATCACATTCCCTTCGGGATCGAGAACGGTGTAAGAGACCTCGACCGAAGAATAGCCATCCACCCATTCGAACCGGATCTCGCGTCCGTCACAAACGGGCATGGTGCCGGAAAGGGTGGATCCTTCGGTCATGGTCAATGTGCCCACGACAACATTGGAGGCAACGTCCACCACGTTGATGGCGCAACCGTTCCAGCCGTCGCCCCAGCTGTCTTCCAACTCATAGCTGATTTCGCACTGGCTTGCAGTTTCGCAGACGTTGGTGGAGAAGCTGCGGACGGTCCAATAGCTTTCGCCGTCGGTGCCGCAGTCAGCCTTCACACGCACGTAATAGATGGTTGCAGAGGTAAGTCCGGTGAGCGTGCAGCTGTTGGTTGTGACATTCACGATGGTTGAGCCGGTGAAGTCAGGCACGGTGCTGTATTCCACCACCCAGCCCTCGGCGTGGCTGTTCGCAGCCCAGCTGACAGTCGCTTGAGTCATTCCAATGGCGGAAAATGTAAGTGCTTGCGGCGCATAACAGATGTTTGTCGTGCCGCTTACCATAAACATGTGCATGAACGCTATCGTAGAGTCCCCGCCGATATAGCCGAGTTCCTGTATGGCGGCATTCATCGGATCCACAGCGCAGATGATTTGGCCGGAGGAGGTATATACAGCGCAATAGAGTTCGCCGGTCTCTGAATCAAAAGCTATCGACGCAGCACTCGGGATGTTGCCCACGTAGGTCACGGAAGCGTCTGTCGTGCTGATACGGTAGAGGTTACCGTCATAGTCGAGACAGTACGCCTCTCCGGAACCGTTGATGGCGATTTGTTCGAGATATTGGCTGTAGTTGCCGATTACTGTGACCACATCCGGATCCTCAGGATCGAAGCTGGCGAGCGTTTGGTCGCTGCGCAGATAGTAGATCTGGCCGTCATTGGGGTTGTAGGACATACTTGAAGCATCCGTCGATTCAAACCCGCTTTTCACGAGTTCGTAATGGCCGATGGTCTTGGTGCCATTGTCTAAAGGAGCCCGGTATAAATCGAGATTGGTATAGCTGTTGTCATAATATAGCGTCCACACATACCCGTTGGCGTAGGTTGAGCCACCGGGATAGATGTCGTGATGGCTCGAAGCGGTGTCCGCCGTGGAGAAATCTTGCATGGAGAAGCTGATGTACTTAGCCATCCATTCAGGATTGTCAACTGAATATTGGACAAAACCGTACCAGTTGGCCGTGGATTGGAGATTGAAGAGAGCAAAGGATGTTGTGACCCAGTCGCTTTCGAGGATTCCGGGGTCGCAGACAGCCTGTACCCGCACTTCGTAGCTTGCGAAATCCAGACCGCTGAGGGTGACCGTGTTGGTTGTTGTCGTGAACTGTTGCCACTGTGTGTCGGTGGTCTTCTTGTAGTTGACATTAAAGATTGTCGCAGTGCTCTCCCACGTCAGTGTGACGTTGTTTTGGTTGGTGATGGTGCGCGTGAGATTCTTGGGCTTTGGACAGACTGCGCCGAAGTCCAGGCGGATACAGTTTTTATAGGATGCTGTATAGCCTTGGTAAGCATCAGGAGTAAAGGGGTCGTAATCCGTGTAGTCTTCATGAACATGCAGGGCTTGCCAATCCGTGGTGCTGAAAGTGTAACAGCTCATTCCCGAAGACCAGGAACCGCTGTTGTCGTCCATGACGAGCAGGAGGTTGTCCGTGCCGTTATACTGGAAAGGCACATCGAGATTGATGGCGGTCCATTCACCGGACTTCATCTCAACGCTGCCGCTGAACACCAAGTCACCTGCGGTGACCGGAACCCAGTCTTCGTCGTCAGAGAAAGCCGATTTGTTGGTGTGGACGAGGTACATGTCGTAGTTGCGGGTTTTGGTGTCGCCGTCGTTGTAGAATGAGACGCTGGAGATGGCGCCCGCCCGGCCGATTTCCGCTGCTGTGTATATTTGCTGGGATAGGCCGTAATTATAGTAGGAGTAGCTTGGCAGATTCTCGCTCCCGGAGGTGCAGTTTCCGATAGAAATCAGGTTGGATACTGCCTGGCAGTTCACGGTGTAAATAACCGGTGTTGTCAATATGTTGCTGCCGCTGAAAATCACATTTCCTTCCGCATCGTAAACGGTGTAGGAGGTCTCATCGGCATAGAGGCCGTTCGCCCACTCGAAGCGGATGTCGCGACCGTCGCACACGGGCAAGGTGCCGGAAAAGGTGGTCCCATTGTCCATTGTCAGTGTGCCAATAATGGATCCTGTGGCGACATCCACCACGTTAATAGCACATCCATTCCACCCATCGCCGAAGCTGTCCCCTAACTCGTAGGTGATGTTGCACTGGTCGGAGGCCGGACAGAACCCGGTCTGGAAACTGATGTTGCTCCAACTGCTTTCGTCGTTGGTGCTGCAGTGGGTCTTTACCCGAACGTAATATAAGGTCCCGGCGGTGAGGCCGGTGAGAGAATAGCTGTTTGTCGTGACCGTTACGGTTGTGGCATCGGAGAAGTCGGACGCAGTGGCGTATTCAACCACCCAACCGTCACTATTGCTGCTGGCATTCCATTGAAGCGTTGCACCATTCATTCCGATGGATGAGACATTGAGGTTCGCCGGCGCGAAGCATGGATTCGTCGAACCGCTGGCCATAAACAACCCGATGGCAATGACATAGTCGTCTCCGCCGACATAACCGAGGTCATGCATGGCGGCGGTGGTGGTGTCCACCAATCCAATATGATAGCCATTGTCGTAACACGAACAGAACAACTCGTCGGTGGTGTGGTCGAAATCCATAAAGACGGCATTGGGCAAGTCCCCCACAAGGGTGTATGATGCGTCTGCCATATTCAGGCGGTAGAGCCTCCGATAGATGTCGTCAATGAAGTACGCTTTTCCTTGGCTGTTGAAGGCGATGGTGCGGATATAGATGCCGGAGACTGTGCACACCACCGTGGTTGCGTCAGGAGAAGAGGGATGGAAACTTTTGATGGTTTTGTTGTTCAAAACATAGTAGATCCTTCCATCTGTGGGGTTGTAGGATAAACCGTTGACATTACCGTTTTCGAATCCATTCGTTACCGTCTGAAGAGCCCCAATGGTTTGGGTGTTGTTGTCTAACGGTGCCCGGAACAGGCACTGGATGTTTGTGTTTGGGTCATTGTCGACGGTCCACACATACCCATCGGCGTAAGTGGCAATCGGAGTGGTGTATGACATAGCCGCCGAAGCTGTTGTTCCTGTGGTGACATCCTGCATGGAGAATGTGATGTATTTGGAATTCCATTCAGGATGGTCAAAACTCGAAGCTATGAGTGTGTACCAGTTGGCGGTGCTTTGGATATCGGTGATGGAAAAGGTGGTGGTTCCCCAGTCGCTCTCTGAAACGCCGGGCGTGCAGACGGCCTTCACCCTGACTTCGTAGTCGCCCAAGGCCAGATTGTTGAGCGTGATCGAGTGGTTTGTGGTGGTGAGACTCTGCCAAGTCGCATCGGTGGTCTTCTTGTATTCAACATTGAAGTTCGTGGCGTTGCAGTCCCACGTCAGCGTGGCATCATGCTGGTTATTGTAGTTGATGTTGAGGTTGTGGGGCTTCTGGCAGGTCGGCGTCATCTTGAATTGAAGGCAACAGGTCTTGTCATCAAGATAACTTGAATAGTTGGACAGTGTCAAAGGATTGTAGTTTTCGTTGTAGCCGCAAACAAACAAACTTCTGTTTTCATAGTGTATGTCGCCGCTGCAGTGCAGGTCATTGAGGTAGGTCCCGGTGTTGTCGTCCATGAGAATCATGAGGTTGTCGATACCGTTGTAGTCGAATGGGACGTCCAAGGGAATCTCCGACCACACGTTGGATGCCATCTGGACATCACCGCTGAATACGAGGTCTGCGGTGGTGACCGGCACCCAGTCATCGCCAAAGAACGCTGTCTTGTTGGTATGGACGAGGTAAATGTCGTAGTTTCGGGTCACGGTGCTGCCATTGTTGAAGAAGGCAATGCTGTTGATGATGCCCGACTCGCCGATTTCCGCAGCCGTATAGATCTGCTCCGTAAGGGAGTAGGTGAACTGGTTGGCACTGGGCACGTAACCTGCTTGTTGCGAGCAAGAACCGACATTCACTACAGTGGTAGGGCTGGTGGTGTTCGGAACCATGAACAATCCAGTGGCTTGTACGTTGGGGTCGCCACCGATATGGCCAAGCAAAGATGTGGCGGCTGTGGTGGGGCTCACCCAATAGAGTGCACTGATGTTGGTGTAGTAATATTGTGCCCAGAAAAGCTCGCCGGTGTTATGGTCGAAAGCCATACTTTGCACATAGTTGGCCTGAATTCCCGTGCTTCCCACGAGGGTGGTGGAAGCGTCGGTCAGACTGATGCGATAAAGATCCCCTTGATTGTCAATGCCGAAGGCCTCTCCCGAACCGTTGATGGCAAAAGTTCTGAAATTCTTGTCAGCAGTGTCAATCGTTATGATGATGTCCGGTTGGGCAGGGTCAAAACATTTGATAACATGTGAACTCCACAGCATATAGTAGATTTTGCCATCTGTGGGATTGTAGGATATGGCTCCGACCGTTTCGTTCTCTACCCCGGTAACCACAGTCTCGTAGGTTCCGATATCGTGATTGTTCAAAGGGGCCCTCCATAAGTCTCCATTGTCAGCTTTGATAAACCACACATAGCCATTAGCGTAAGTGGTTGCGTAGCTGTCGGGGAATTTCAAGGAGTTGGCTTGCTCAACCACCTCCGGACTCTGCATATTAAAACGGATAAATCTGTTTTTCCAACTTTGGCCGGACGTGGTGTTGCTGGCGTAGCTGTACCAGATGTCGGTGGAAAGGATGGTGACGAAATTGGCGGTTTCGCTCCAGTCGCTCTCTCCGTCAACGCTACAGTCGGCTTTCACGTGCACATAGTAGGGAATGTCAGGGGTGAGGCCCGCGAGAGTGGTGCTGTTTGTTGTTGCATTAACGGTCGTGGCGCCAGTGAAGTCTGCGGCGGTGCCGTACTCAACCACCCAGCCGCTGGCATGGCTGTTCCCGCTCCATGTCAAAGTCACTTCGTCAGAACCGTTTCTTATGATCGTGAGGTCGGAGGGCGTGCTGCATGCGGGGCAGCTCATGGTGTAGGTGACAGGGCTTCCCAGGGCATCGCTGCCGCTGAAAATCGTGTCCCCGGATGTGGTGAAAAATGTGTAAGAGGTCTCATCAGGGTAACTGCCACTCACCCATTCAAAGCGGATGTCACGGCCGTTGCATAGCGGAAGGGCACCTGTGGTGTTTGAACCGGAAGGTAAGGTCAGTGTGCTGATGACAACGTTCGTGGCAACATCCACCACGTTGATGCCACATCCTTGCCAGCCGTCGCCATAGCTGTCATTAAACTTGTAGCGGATTTCGCATTGGTTATCCGATGAACAGAATGCAGACACGAAAGTCACGGAGGAACTCCAGTCACTGTAGCCGTCGCTGCCGCAGTTGCCGCCTACTTTCACTTCGTAGGATGTTCCTGCCGTTAGGCCATTCAGCGTATAGGTGGTTCCGGCAATGGGCGCGAGTTCCGTGCCGTTTACGGAAATGACGTATTCCGATGCGGTCGTGGCATTCCAGCTTAACACTGCCGAGGTGTCGCTGATGTTGCTCACGGATAGGTTCGTGGGTGCCGCACACGCTATTGGGAGTGTTAGCTGTTTGACAGTCCAGTCGCTTTCGTCTCCGCCACCGCAGTCGGCCTTAATCCGAATGTAGTAGGTGGTTGCAGGGGTGAGACCGGTGGCCTGATAGTAGGGAACCGTGACCGTGACGGATGTCGCCGTGGTGAAATTGTCAGTAGTGTCATATTCGAAAGTCCATTCGCTGGCGTGGCCGGGATTCCAGTTCACCGTGAAACTCCTCGGCTGAAAATCCGAACCGGCCACGTAGTCAGGTGCGGGACAGGTCGGTGGTGTGGTGAATTGACGGGTGACCCAAGGACTTCCGCCATTGGCACCACAGATGGCTTTCAACCGCACGTAGTAGAGGGTCTTGGGTGTGAGGCCGGTGAGTTCCTTCTGGTTGGTTGAGGAGTTTATGGTCGTGGGTGCGGTGAAACTGGCAGTGGTGTCGTATTCAATGGCCCATTCCGTGGCGGAAGCATTTCCGTCCCAGCTTAGGGTGGCATTGTAATAGCTGACATTGGAAACTGTGAAATTCAATGGTATCTCACAGTTCGGCTGATTGTCGTCGCCAACGAACATACCCATAAGTTCAGCACGGATTTGGCCGATTTTTCCTAAATACGTAGCATAGCCGGTGTTAGTATTCACCTTATACAGGCCGTTGGATAAATTACTATAATATTGTGCCCAGAACAGCTCGTTGGTCTGAAGATCGAATGCCATACCTTGCGAGAGCTCGCAGGCAACTCCCGTAGGACCCACCAGCATAGTGGAGGCATCGTTCAGGTTAATGCGGTAGAGGTCGCCAGATTCGATTTCAACGCCGTAGGCCTCCCCTAAACTGTTGATGGCAAAGGCAAGTATTTCTTTGTTGAAAGTCCCAATTTCCGTAATCTGGTTGGGCTGGAATGGATTGAAACACTTCAAGATAGAGTCTGCTGTTATGTAGTATATTAGGCCGTCTGCCGGGTTATAGGACATGGTGTTAGTGCTTTTGGACTCAAATCCAGAGACAATTGTTTCAAAATCCGAGATGGTTTTATGGGTGTTGTCTAATCTTGCAATTGTCAAGTCGCCGTCCCGGTTGATACACCAGACGTAGCCGTTGGCGTATGCGGCAGTATATGTGTACATGGAATAACTTGAAGAATGGATGGCTCCTGTGGCGGCCGTTATAGAAGAGGGCTGCTGTACGGGAAAACTGATGAAAGAGTATGCCCCGACTGTTCCACTGTAGTTGTATCCGACATACCCGTAACAGTTGGCGGTGGATTGAATATTCTCGATGCTGAACGTGGCGGCGACCCAATTGTCTGGTTCGCAGTCAGCGGAAATCTGCACCTCATAGTCGCCTTGAGGAATACCTCCAAGGTTATAGTTGTCCCCTGTGATACCGGTCAAAGTGGTCCAAGCACAGCCGCCAATGGTTCGGTATCGGATAGTGTAATTGTCGCTGTATCCCAACCAACTCAAGGTCACCGTATCGATGGACGTGCTTCGGACTTTGAAGTTGTGCGGAGTTACACACGGTGTGCCGATGCCAAACACAATATTATCGACAAAGAAGCCTCTGTTTGGTGAATACGAAAATCTATAGTACTCCCAATCGAAAGTATGATCGCCGGCTGAAACTGGAAACATATAGGTGTGCCATCCTTCGACTTGACTTCCATATTTGAATTGAGTCCCCCAATCTATGTAGAAGGTGCATACGTCATAATTGAACGAGGAACTGGTGCTGCCCAAGCATTTGGCATCGAAGATGACATAGCCGTCCACAATGTAATTGTAAGCGGCGCGGGTGCGGGCACGGTTGCCACCGCTGTTCGAATTGCTGTTCTTCATACAGTAGCCGCTGCCATTGTCCGCCGGAACCACCACCCAAGGTTCATTAATAGTCGTAAATGTATGTTGGCTGAAATCGTTGGTCTCGAAGTCAATGACGGTGGAGAATGTTTTGTTTCGGTACTCGAATGTGGTCAAGGGTAGTATGGCTGGATTAATGGCAACTGGATTGAATGTTTCGTTATCATTCAATTTAACGTCCCATAGCACAGTGTTCACCGGAGCAGTCGTGCCAGCCCACCAGTAGTCAGGATAGTTGCCGTTCCCTGTCTTTGTCGTTAGGTTTTGGAATCCTATCAGCAGGTTTCCACCTTGGTAGTGGTACGGTTCGCTGAAAGTTACCTTCATGACACCGTTTGTGGCCGATAACCGGCCATAATATACAACTGTGGAGGTGGAGTCTCCCTCAAAAGCGCTGATCGTGGTGTAAGGCACCTCTTTGACATAGACGCGGAAGGATACCTCCCAATTGGCATTTTCGGTATCCGAGGGCCAGGAGATTTGGAAGGACATGCTGGTAATCAGACTGTCATTCATGGCGGTAAGCGAATCTGCCGGTAGAACAAATTCTGTCAAATTATATCCGCCAAGATTGTAAGAGTAGAAAGGGGCATGGCGATCCCTCCATGTCCCGTGATTAATGGTCAGCGTCTGCTGCGCATTCAGCCCAGCCGGCAGGATTAGCATAACTGCCATTACAAAAAAGAATAAATGTTTTTTCATGTATTTACAATTTTAATTTTCCAATGATAATCAATGCTGCAAAAGTATACATTATACTCGGAAAGTAAAACGGATGTGCGTTGACTTTTTTTCAATAGTTATGAACAAAAAACTAACTGGACGACAAAAATTGGTGTGATTGTTCGTTCATATTCAAGGATTTTTTATCTTTGCCGATTGTTTTATCAGGAAAAATCCGCCTATGAAAAAGTATGTATTCCTTACGCTAATATTCACATTTTTAGGGCTTTTTGGCTTTTCGCAGGCCAAGAAAATCACCGTGGAGGACATTTGGGACAACTATTCGTTCTACCCCCGCGGCGTGGCCGGATACACCGCCATGCCCGTGAGCGACGACTACACCGTCATCAAACGCGCCGGTATCGAACGCCACCATTTCTCCGATGGCGAGATGGCAGGTATCATCTTGTCGTACAGCGACTTGTCGGCGGCCAGCAAAAACCGCCTCTCCCTGGCCGGCATCAGCGACTACGCCTTCTCCGCCGATGAGAAGAAGATCATGCTCGCTTTCGACCAGGAGAGCATTTACAGACGCTCTTCGTTGGCGCACTACTATGTTTATGACATAGACAAGAAGACGCTTACTCCAGTCTCCGACACGGCGCATCTGCTCCGCTTCGCCGAACTTTCCACGGACGGCAGCAAGGTGGTCTTCGCCCGCGAGTGCGACCTCTACTACCAGGACCTGGGCACGGGCAAGGTGACGCGCATCACCCGCGACGGCAACCCCAACCACATCCTGAACGGCTTCGCGGATTGGGTCTATGAGGAGGAACTCGACATGTCGCAGGCCGCCTCCTGGTCGCCCGACGGCACCAAGATCGCCTACCTCCGCTTCGACGAGAGCCGCGTGAAAGAGTTCACCATGCCGATCTATGACGACCTTTATCCCACGGAATTCAAGTACAAATACCCGAAGGCCGGTGAGGACAATTCCCTCGTGGAGGTCCACATCTTCGACCTCGCCACGGGCACCGACACCCGCCTCGACCTCGGCGACAACAGCAACTGTTATTTCCCGCGCGTCTATTGGCTGCCCAACAGCCGCGACGCCATCGTGTTGAAACTTAACCGCCATCAGAACCAGCTCGACTTCATCCGTTACAACACCGTCACCAAAGCGCAAGATGTTGTCTATCAGGATGTCAACGAGAAATGGTTGGACGTGACCGACAACTACTATTTCCTCAAGGACAACAATTCCATGATTGTCACCTCCGAGCGCAACGGCTTCAACCACATTTACAAGGTGACGTTCGGCGGCGAAATCAAACAGTTGACCGACGGCCAATGGGAAGTGAATGAGATTCAATATGTTGACGAAGCTAAAAAACAGATTTATTACCTTTCTAACGAGTCGGGTGTGCTGAACCGCGACCTCTACGTCATCAATTATGACAGCAAGAAGCAGAAGAAGCAACTGCTGACGGCCGGCAACGGTTGGGCGAGCACGGAGTTCTGTCCGACGGGCAACTACTACCGTCTGCAGTATTCCGACCTGAACACGCTCCCGAAATACACCATCAACGAAAAAACGGGTAAAGAGTTGCGCGTGCTGAACGACAACTTCGGCGTGAAGAACGTGATGGACCAGTACGGTTTCGTGAACCGCGAGATCATCAGCTTCACCACCCAGGACGGTGTGACGCTTTACGGCTGGATGATGAAGCCCGCCGATTTCGACCCGAGCAAGAAGTATCCGGTGATGATGAACTGCTACGGCGGTCCCGGCTCACAGCAGGTGATGAACGCCTACAGCGGCGCGATGGATCTTGCTTTCTACCAGATGCTTGCGCAGCACGGCTACATCAGCGTCTGCTTCGACGGCAGAGGCACGGCCACCCGCGGCGACGCCTTCAAGAAGGTGATCTACCAGCAGATGGGCAAGTACGAGGCCATCGACCAGATCGCCGCGGCCAACTGGCTCAAGACGCTGAGCTACGTTGATGGCGAGCGCATCGGCATCTGGGGATGGAGCTTCGGCGGTTACCTCTCTGCTTTGTCGATGTTCCGCGGCGACGGAGCCTTCAAGATGGCTATCTCTGTCGCACCCGTCACCAACTGGCGCTACTACGACAACATCTACACCGAACGGTTCATGCGCACCCCGCAGGAGAACCCCGACGGTTACGATCTCAACTCCCCGACGACCTACGCCAAGGACCTCAAGGGCAAGTACTTGCTGATCCACGGCACCGCCGATGACAATGTCCATTTCCAGAATGCCATGGAGTTGGTGAAGGGACTGAACGAGGCCGGCATTGAGTACGACCAGTTCTTCTTCCCCAACAAGAACCACTTCATCATGGGCGGCAACACCCGGACGTATTTGTATAACAAATTGGCGAAGTATATCCTTGAGAATTTGTAATTGGCATAGCCAACAGCCAACAGCTGAAAAAGAAACAACTAACTAAATTATTCATAAAAATCAAAAAAGTATGGAAGAAAATCTTGTCAAGTATGTATGGATCGTGTTTTGCGCATCCATCGTCGCGCTGGGTTTCGCGTTCTTCTTCTATCGCAGAATGCTGAAGGAAGACGAGGGCACTCCCACCATGCGTGAAATCGCCTCGCACGTCCGCAAGGGTGCCATGGCTTACCTGAAACAGCAGTACAAGGTGGTGACCATCGTGTTCGTCATCCTTGCTGTGCTGTTCTTAATCATGTCCATATTCCACCTGCAGAACGGTGTGGTGTGGTTCGCCTTCCTGACCGGCGGTTTCTTCTCCGGTTTGGCTGGCTTCCTGGGCATGAAGACCGCCACATACGCTTCCGCGCGTACCGCCAATGGTGCCCGTCAGAGCCTTAACAAAGGTCTGCAGGTGGCATTCCGCAGCGGTGCCGTCATGGGTTTGACCGTCGTCGGTCTCGCCTTGTTGGATGTCTCCGCATGGTTCTTGGTCTTGAATGGTACCGGACTGTTGGAGCTGGTGGGCGAGCATGCCACGCTGACCACCATCACCACCACGATGTTGACCTTCGGTATGGGTGCTTCCACGCAGGCGTTGTTCGCACGTGTCGGCGGCGGTATCTACACCAAAGCCGCAGACGTGGGCGCTGACTTGGTCGGTAAGACGGAATACAACATTCCTGAAGACGATCCGCGCAACCCCGCCACCATCGCCGACAATGTGGGCGACAACGTGGGCGACGTGGCCGGTATGGGTGCTGACCTGTACGAGTCTTACGCTGGTTCCATTCTCTCCACGATGGCTCTCGGTGCTGCCGCTTTCGCCACCATCGGTGCCGAAATGCAGATGAAGTCCATCCTCGCTCCTATGATGATCGCCGCCGTCGGTGTGATTCTCTCCGTCATCGGTATTTTCATGGTTCGCACGAAAGAAGATGCTTCTATGACGCAGTTGCTCAAGGCTTTGAGCCGTGGTACCAACACCGCAGCTGTCTTGATTGCTGTGGCCACGTTCTGCATCATGTATGTGCTCTTCAAAGATTCCACCGACATCGTGTGGTGGCAGGTCTCACTCTCTGTGGTTGTGGGTCTGCTCGCCGGCGTGATTATCGGTAAATCAACGGAATACTACACTTCCCAATCCTTCAAACCGACGCAGAAGGTCGCTGAGGCATCCCAGACGGGTCCTGCTACGGTGATTATCTCCGGTATCGGCTTAGGTATGATTTCCACGGTCATCCCGGTGCTCACCATCGGCGTGGCCATCATTCTCGCCTTCTTGTGCGCCAACGGTTTCCAGATCGAATTCACGGCCGTCAACCTCTCCAAGGGCCTTTACGGTATCGGCATCGCGGCTGTGGGTATGCTCTCCACGCTGGGTATCACCTTGGCTACCGACGCTTACGGTCCTATCGCCGACAATGCCGGTGGTAACGCCGAGATGAGCGGTTTGGAGCCTGAAGTTCGTAAACGCACTGACGCTCTCGACGCGCTGGGTAACACCACCGCTGCCACGGGTAAGGGCTTCGCCATCGGTTCTGCCGCTCTGACCGCCCTCGCACTGCTCGCTTCCTACGTGGAAGAGATCAAGATGGCTCTCGAGCGTATCGGTACAAAAGTTTTGGTGCTTGACCCGAATCCTGATAGCTATCGTGAGGTGCTGACATCAGACGCTTCCCTGATTGACTTCATGGAATATTACAATGTCTCTTTGATGAACCCGAAAGTACTCGTGGGTGTCTTCATCGGCTCCATGATGGCCTTCCTGTTCTGCGGTCTCACGATGAATGCCGTGGGTCGTGCCGCTCAGAAGATGGTGGAGGAAGTCCGCCGTCAGTTCCGCGAAATCAAGGGCATCCTCACCGGTGAGGGTACTCCGGATTACGCACGTTGCGTGGCCATCTCCACGAAGGGCGCTCAAAGAGAGATGCTGCTCCCGTCCATCCTCGCCATCCTGGCCCCCATCGTCACGGGTCTGATCCTTGGCGTGGCTGGTGTGCTTGGTTTGTTGGTTGGCGGTCTCGGCGCTGGTTTCGTGCTGGCTATCTTCATGGCCAACGCCGGTGGTGCTTGGGACAATGCCAAGAAGTATGTCGAGGAAGGCAACTTCGGCGGCAAGGGTTCTGACAACCACAAAGCCACTGTCGTGGGCGACACCGTGGGCGATCCCTTCAAGGACACCTCCGGCCCGTCCCTGAACATCCTCATCAAGCTGATGAGCATGGTGAGCATCGTCATGGCCGGTCTGACCGTGGCAGTGCATTTGCTGTAATGTTAGTGATCAGTGATCAGTGAACAGTGAACAGTGATTAGGAACTGTTCAGTTGTGAAAAGATCACTGTAGATAATGAAAAAAAACGGGGCATCTGAGGATGTCCCTTTTTTTTATGGTGTAATTTCCGCCGTTTTACATCAGCCGCAGCAGGTCCTTGATGGTGTTGCCGACGTTGATGAGGTGGTCGGCGACACGTTCGGAGTTCTGCGCTAAGGAGAGGTATTCCGCGCCGACGGCGGGACTGCAGGTGCCCTCGGTCAGGCGGCGGATGTGGTTGCGCTCCATCACCTCGGTCAGGTCGTCGATGCTCTCCTCGATGACGTTGGCCCGTTTCAGCGCCTCGATGTCCTTGTCATGGTATGCCTGCATCACCTCGTTGTACAGGTTGTCCACCAGCTTCTCCATCTGTTTGATCTCGCCGATGGCTTCCTGCGAGAAGGCGGCCGACTGTTCCTTGAGGGAGTCGGCGTATTCCACGATGTTCTCGGCATAGTCGCCGACACGCTCCAGGTCGCTGACGGTGCGGATGGTGCCGCTCAGGTAGCACTGGTCGTAGCTGTTGAGGTTGTTCTCCGACAGGGTGACGGAGTAGCGCAGAAGCTCCTTGTTGAGGAAGTTGAGCTGCTTTTCGTCGTCACGGAACTCCTCGATTTCGGCATAATCCATGGTGGTGATGATGTGGATGGAACGGTGGAAGTTGGTGATGGCCACCTTGGCCATGTTCTCGATTTCGGTCTTGAGCTGGCGAAGGGCCACCGCGGGCGTGCTAAGCATGGTGGGGTCGAGGTATTTGAGGCGCGGGCCGTGCTCTTTGTCGTTTGCACCCTCCGGGACGATGCGGCAGGCCGTGTTCACCAGGATGTTGGTCAAGGGCAGCGCCACAAACATGGTGCAGACGTTGAAGAAGGTGTGGAACATGGCGAGTTGCATCTGCGGGGCGTGCGGGAACCACCGTCCGAAGAGGCTGCCGAAACTCCATGCGCCCCCGCTCGAGAGCCGCAGGATCAAGGCCAGCACCAAGAAGAGGGTGACGCCCATTACGTTGAATATCAAGTGGATGAGGGCTGTGCGTTTGGCGTTCGTGCCACTGGTCATACCTGCGATGAGTGCCACCACGCAGGAACCGATGTTGGAACCCATGGTCAGGTAGATGCCCTGGTCGAGGTTCACCAACCCCGTCACCACCATGGTGATGGCGATGGAGGTCATCACCGACGACGACTGGATGATGGCCGTGAGCAGCGCCCCGATGAAGACCAGCAGGACGGCGTTGTTGATGCTCGCCAGCATGGTTTTGACTTCCGGCAGCGCGGCGAAATCCTCCATGGCCGACGACATCATGCTCAGACCGACGAACAGCATGCCGAAGCCGGTGAGGATGCCGCCCGTCTGTTTCCACTTGTCGCGCTTGGCGAAAAGCGAGATGAACGCGCCGATGCCCGCGAAGGCCGCGAATATGATGGTGGTGGAGATGCTGTTACGCCCGAACATACCCAAGGCCACCAACTGCGCCGTCACCGTGGTGCCGATGTTGGAACCGTAGATGATGGCGGCTGCCTGTGTGAGGCTCATGATGCCCACGTTCACGAAGCCTATCACCATCACGGTGACCGCACCGCTGCTCTGGATGGCCGCCGTTCCCACAAGGCCGATGCCGACACCGAGCCATTTGTTGTCGCCCGTCCGCGCGAACAGTCGCCGCAATCCTCGGCTTCCTGCTGACTCTAAATTGTTGCTCATGGTCTGGCAGGCTACCAAGAACACGCCTATGCCCGCCGTGAGAGTGAGAATTGCGATGATGACGCTGGTGATGTCCATTTTTGGGTTAGGGTTTAAAGTTTAGAAGGTTAGAGGGTTAGAGGGTTAGAGGGTTAGAGGGTTAGAGGGTTAGAAGGTTAGAGTTTAGAGTTTAGAGTTTAGAGCGGTGGCAGTTGTACAATGTAGTATTAATAGTCTATGTCTAAGTTTTAAGTCTAAGTCTATGTTTAAGTTTTAAGTCTGAGTTTAAGTCAAAAAAAAATTACGGCAATATACAAATCGGCGGCAAAGATACACATTTTTCGGTCATCTTATGTTCCGAAAAAAAATGTAACTTTGCCCGTTGTAACAAAGTATATTGTAATAATTTTAACATAAAGTAAATCAGACAAATAGAAAGATTATGATGAAACCTAAGATTGTTATCGGAAACTGGAAAATGAACAAGGACTTCGAAGAAGCGGAAGACCTTATCACCAAAATAGAAGAAGAACTGGCTGATTATCAGCTTGAAACGGAAGTGGTGCTGTGTCCCCCGGCTATCTATGCCGAGTTGGTCACAGATCACGCCAGCCTGGAGGACAGCCATTTTTACGCTGGTCTGCAGAATGTTAGCGAGTATGAGAACGGCGCCTACACCGGTGAGGTCTCTGCCGAGATGCTCGCCTCCATGGAGGTCGATTTCTGCATCGTGGGCCATTCCGAACGCCGCAAATATTTCGGCGAGACCGACGAGATCGTGCTCAAGAAGATGCAACGCCTGTTGACCAACGACATTGTCCCCGTGATGTGCTGCGGCGAGACGCTGGAGGAACGCAAGGCCGGCAAGCACTTCGAAATCGTCCAGAAACAGATCGAGGCCACCATCTGCACGCTCACGCCCGACCAGGTGGAGAACACGATGATCGCCTACGAACCCATCTGGGCCATCGGCACCGGCGAGACCGCCACGCCCGCGCAGGCGCAGGAAATGCTCGCCTTCATCCGTTCCCTCATCGAGAAGAAATTCGGCACCGAACTCGCCGTGAACGCCTATATCCTCTATGGCGGCAGCTGCAACGCCAAAAACGCCCTTGAACTCTTCTCCCAGCCCGACGTCGATGGCGGCCTGATCGGTGGCGCTTCCCTCAAACCCGAGGATTTCATCAAGATTATCGAAGCGGCCGAAACGGTGGTTAAAGAAAATTAGCTTTTAGCCAACAGCCAACAGCCAACAGTCAATGTCCAGAATATCGTTGATATTATTCGTGTTATGCATGGCATTCTCCTGTGCGGGGTTCGCGCAGGACGACGACCCGTGTGTGCAGACGATGGACAAGAACGTCGAGAAAGTCTATAAGAAGGCGCGGGATTTGCAGAAATCCGGCAAGAGGGAGGAAGCCTACGAGCTCTACGAGGAGATTCTGGCCGACCATCCTGAGTATCTGGAAGTGAACTACTACTATGCGGTGGGGTATTACTTCCCTTTGGAAAACAACGACTTTGTCTCGAAACGCAAGGACAAGTCGGATGTGACCAAGGCGATGGCCGCCTTCAACAGGATATACGACGTCTGCCCGTTCTACAAGCCTCAGCATAACCTCTATGCCGCCAAACTCGCCTATTTCAACGAGAATTTTTCCGATGCGGTGAAGTTTGCGACGGTCATCGTGGAAAACCCCGACCTTTTCTCGAAGATGACAGAGCCGGACAAGTATGTCAACGAAGCGAAAATGATCCTGCGGAAAGCCCGTTTTTACGACAACATCCTCAACCATCCCGTGCCGTTCGACCCGCATCCGGTGCCGAACATCTCGACCCCTTCGGACGAGTATCTCGGCACGCTTTCGCCTGACGGACAGTACTTTTACTTCACCCGCCGCATGTACGTGACGGATAATTCCCCGTTCGGACAAGGCGGGAAGGTGCAACGCGAGTTTTTCAGCTGCAGTGAGAAAAAAGGCGGGAATTTCGGTATGGGCGCCGCGCTGCCCGAGCCGTTCAACAACGCGGAAGGGGAGGGGAGTCCCACCATCAACCTCACCAACGACCTGCTGATCTTCGTGCAGCGGCACAATGTGAAGTTGCAGAATGCATCTTATGCCAACTACGACCTCTATTTCTCCGAATACGACGGCTATGGCTGGACCGAGCCGAAACCGTTGCAGGGCAAGGTCAACCGCAGTGACTCGTGGGAATCGCAGCCTTCGCTCAGCTCCGACGGCAGGGTGCTCTTCTTCGCCAGCGACCGTCCGGGCGGCTACGGCGGTTCCGACATCTGGTATTCCACCCGCAAGAGCGACGGTTCCTGGAACGACCCCGTCAACATGGGGCCGACCATCAACACCGACAGAAACGAACGGTCGCCGTTCCTGCACACCGACAGCAAGACGCTCTATTTCTCCTCCAACGGCCACGACGGCCTCGGCGGTCAGGACATCTTCTATTCGAAGATGGACAGCAAGCGGCAATGGTCCACGCCGGTCAACATCGGATCGCCCATCAACACGGAGAACGACGAAGTCGATTTCTTCGTCAGCCTGGACGGTAAAACCGGCTATTTCTCCTCCAACAACTACGGCGACCAGGACTGGAACATTTACCAGTTCGAGCTGTACGAGGAGGCGCGGCCGCACACGATGGTCATCGTGAAGGGCAAGGTGACGGTCGATGAGGGCGATTTGGAGAATGCTGTGGTGGAAATCCGCGACACCAACGCCAACGTCATCTCCACGGGCGTCGTGAGTTCCACGCAGGGCAAGTACGCCGTTGCAACCGAATTGCATCCTGATAATCCGCAGCCGTTGATCCTCAATGTCAAGAAGGAAGGCTATAGTTTTGACACCCAGATTATTAAGCCAGAGGAAATCACGGAGGAAATTGTAGAGAAAGATGCGGAGGTGAAGGCGGTGGAGACCGGCAAAGTGTGCGACCTTCGCGACATTTACTATGAGACCAACGATTTCAGCCTGACGCAGGAGTCGAAGATGCTGTTGGCCCTGTTTGTGGAATTTTTGAAGGAGAATCCCACGGTCAAGGTGGAAATTCAGGGACACACGGACAACATCGGCCGCGACGAGGACAACCTGAGATTGTCGGAGAACCGCGCCAAGTCGGTGTATGAGTATGTGATTGCCCAAGGCATAAGCGCTAACCGTTTGAGATACAAAGGCTACGGCGAATCGAACCCTATCGCTTCCAACAACACGGAAGAGGGGCGCGCCAAGAACCGTAGGACTGTTTTCTTGATTTATGAAAAGTAAGAACATCTATTTCCTGGGCATCGGCGGAATCGGGATGAGCGCGTTGGCGCAGTATTTCCTGCAGCGCGGCGATGTCGTTTGCGGTTATGACCTCACCCCTTCGCCTGTCACTGACATGTTGCGGCAGAAAGGGGCGCAAATCCATTTCGATGGCGATGTGTCGAAAATCCCATCAGCGTTGGATTTCGTTGTCTATACGCCGGCCGTGCCGAAGGATTTCGTTGAGTACCAATATTTTGTGGACAAGGGAATCCCGATGTACAAACGGTCGCAGGTGCTGGGGCATATCACGGACGAGTTAAGGACGCTTGCGGTGGCCGGTACGCACGGCAAAACGACCACCACCTCGATGATTGCACACCTGCTCTATCCGGAACAGCCGCTTGCCGCCTTCATCGGGGGCATTTCCAAAAACCTGAACGACAACTACGTGTGCAGTCCGAATCCGGACACTGCCGTGGTGGAGGCCGACGAGTTCGACCGTTCCTTCCTGACGCTGCACCCCGAAGTTGCCGTCATCACCTCCATGGATGCCGACCATTTGGACATTTACCGCGATGTGGAGGATTTGCGTGGTGCGTTCCGCCAGTTCGCGGCGCAGACTACGCGCACCGTGCTCGTGCACGAAGCTGTGGCGGAATTTGTCACACTGCCGAACAAGAAAACATACGGCTCTGGAGAGTCGTGCGATTATAGAGCGTATAATATTGATTGTCAGCAAGAAATCTCCTGTTTCGACCTGCATACTCCCGCAAGGGAGATTGTCGGGTTGCAGCTGCCGGCGCATGGACTATATAATATATGGAATGCCACCGCCGCTGTCGCCGCCGTTTTGGAGGCTTTTCCTGCCCTTTCGGATGATTATATCCGACGGAAAATCAGTACTTTCGCTGGCGTGAAACGTCGTTTCGACTACATTGTCCGCCAGCCTGATTTTGTGTATATCGACGATTACGCGCATCATCCCAACGAGATGCGTTCGTTTATCACGGCGGTACGCGGGATTTATCCCGGAAAAGAGATCTGCGGGGTCTTCCAGCCGCATTTATACACCCGCACGCGCGATTTCGTGGATGAATTCGCCGCCGCGCTCAATCTCCTCGACCGCGTGATCCTGCTGCCGATTTACCCGGCGCGGGAGAAGCCGATTGAAGGCATCACGTCGGAGTTCTTGTTGTCGAAAGTGTCGGTCGCTGACAAACGGGTGTTGCAGAAAACGGAACTTTTCCCGTATTTGCGGCAGCATCGTCCTGATGTGTTGCTCACGATAGGAGCCGGGGACATAGACCGTCTGGTGCAGCCGCTGTCGGAACTTTGATTTCGATTGGCGCGTTCTCTCTTACCGCCGTTCCGCAAAGAAACGTTTAAGAATTTGGGCGCATTCGTCGGCGAGTACGCCTTGACGGATTTCCGCTTTGGAAGGGAATTTTCCGTTCAGGAAGACGGAGTAGCCTTTTTTGGGGTCGCTTGCGCCGAAGACGAGTGTCTTCACCTGTGCGTGCGCAATGGCGCCCGCGCACATGAGACAAGGCTCCAAGGTGACGTATAACGTACAGTCGTTCAGATATTTGGCGCCCAATGCGTTGGCGGCCGATGTCAAGGCCATCATTTCGGCGTGCGCGGTCACATCCTTCAGCGTTTCCGTCAGGTTGTGCCCTTTGGCCACGATTTGCCCGTCAAGTACAACCACCGCCCCCACGGGGATTTCGTTTTCCGCGTAGGCGTCTTCCGCTTCTTGCAGGGCGATGCGCATGTAGTAGGAGTCGTCGAGCATGGTGGTTATTGGTGGTTAGAGGTTTAGAGGTTTCATTTTAATTATAGAATACTCGTGAAATTCGCTTAATTCGCCGACACTCTCGTGTCGCAGATGCTAACAAGTGGGCAGTTTTCGCAGTGTGGTTTGCGGGCGGTGCAGACGTAGCGGCCGTGGAGGAGCAGCCAGTGGTGCGCGCGGGAGATGTACTCTTTTGGGAAATGCTTGACCAGCTCTTTCTCGACCGCTTCCGGCGTTTTGGCCGTGGTCGGGACGAGTCCGAGACGGTGGGATACGCGGAACACGTGTGTGTCCACGGGCATGGCGGCCTGCTCGAAGGCGAAGGCCAGCACCACGTTGGCGGTCTTGCGGCCCACGCCCGGAAGCCTTGTCAGCTCCTCCATGGTGGACGGGATCTCGCCGCCGAAGTCGCTGACCGCCATCTGCGCCATCTGTACCAAATGCTTGGATTTGCTGTTTGGGTAAGAGACTGATTTCACGTAGGTTAGCACTTCCTCTTCCGTGGCTTTCGCCAAATCGCTGACGGTGGGGTAGGCGGCGAACAGCGCGGGTGTCACCATGTTGACGCGCTTGTCGGTGCACTGCGCCGCCAGCATCGTCGCCACTAACAGCTCGTAGGCGCTCGTGAAATGCAACTCCGAGGCGACATCGGGCTGTGCCTCAGAGAAATACTCTACAATGAATTTGTATTTGTCTGTTTTTTTTGCCATGTATTTCGCGTATTCTTATTCTCACCGCTATTCCTTCCAATTCCCAATTCCCTATTTCCAATTCTCTATTCCCTATTCCCTATTCCCTATTCCCTATTCCCTCCCTACTCCTCGCTGTTGTTGATGAAATAGGCGGTCACCGCGTCCAGATAGGTTCTGGAAATGGGGATGGGCTTCAGACCGCTCTCGCCGAAATCCAGATAGGGCCCGTCTTTGTCTTTCCGCAGCAGCAATATGTTCGAGAAGTTGACCAGATAGCTGCGGTGACAGCGTATGAACCCGTGGTGCTCCAGTTTTTCTTGTTGTTTCTTCATCGAGCTGCGCAACGTGAACCGTTCGATGTTCTCTTTGTTGCGGTAGTAAATGTGGACATAGTTTTCCGCGGATTCAATATAATATATATGGTCGATGCGGAGTGAAAGCTGGAGCTCGTCCCTGTCGTCCAGGAAGTTGATGATTTTGGATTGCGGGGCGGGTTCCGCGGCGGCCTCCGGTTTCGACGTCTCTTTGTCGCTGTTCGGAATCGTCGGCGAGGAAGGCGATCCTGTCAGGTGGTTGTCCAAGACAAGGTCGTCCCCCATGAAATCTTCCGGAATGGTGAAATCTTCTTCGGAGAGGTTTTTGTTTCGGTCAACAGGTTGTTTGACAGCGTTTTCGTTAATGGTTTGGGATGGGGCGCTCTCGATGTTCCGTGTCTCCAGCTCTTCGATGCGTTTGTCTTTGGCTTTGGTGCTGAAGTAGAGCAGGGAGATGACGGTGGGGATGACGAGGATGGTGGGCACGAAGATGACAGCGCGCGCGAAGATCTCGGAAAATTCGCGTTCGTCGTGCACGATGTAACGCACGATCAGCGTGTAGAGGATGGCGATGGCAAACACTTCCACGATGTGCCACGACCAGTATTGTAACTGACTGAGTGGCTTTTGGTTGTGCGACCGGTACATCAGCATCCGACTGAACATGAGCACGATGCTTCCTCCCGTGACAATGATCAGCGTGTCGGCGAAGAGTTGCCCGCGCGTGTAGTGCTGCACGTTGTACCATGCCCCTTGAAATGGCGTGAACAGGTTGACGAACAATAGCGAATAGACGAACACCAGTATCAGATAGAAGATGATGTTGTCTTTCGTAATGAGGTAACCCGGTATGTTTTTATGTAACATTTCTATCAAAAAAAGGTCGGCAAAGATACTATTTTTCTTGTTTCGGCGACCCTTGTGTTTGTATTTTGTCCCTAAATGATGTTTTTCGTCCCTCAATCCCGCTTTTTGTGCGTTTTTGTGCGTTTTTGTGTCACTTTTTGATTTCTGTCTGCCGCGAAAATGTTTTTTTTGCCGTCCGAAATAAAACCAAAAATCAGAAAGACAATGAGTAAAATCAAACGAATTTTTGACATCATGCTCCAGTACGAGCAGCGTCATCCGAACCAGACGCTTGCGCTGTCGGGCAAGATCGGGAAAGACAATTGGAACGAATACACGCCGCAGTTATATAAGAAGACGGCCAACGAGCTGAGTTGTGCTTTGATGGCCAAAGGTATCCGGAAAGGTGACAAGGTGGCGGTGATCTCCACCAACCGTCCGGAATGGACCATCACCCAGATGGCCGTGACGCAGATCGGCGCGGTGATCGTCCCCATTTACCCGACCATCACTGCCGACGACTACCATTACATCCTTCAGCATTGCGAGGCGAAATTGGTGATTTTGGAGGGCGAGATCGTGATGCGGAAAGTGCAGTCTGTCGCCGCATCGCTTCCCGAGCTGAAAGACATCTACACGTTTGTGGACAGAAAAGACTATCCTTATTGGGATCAGCTGATCGCGCTCGGCCGTGAGCATTACGACGAGGAGCTGTTGAAAGCCCGCCGCGCGGAAGTGGACGAGATGGAATGCGCCATGATCATCTACACCTCCGGCACTACAGGCACCCCCAAGGGCGTGATGCTCTCGCACCACAACATCCTCTCGCAGATCGAGAATCTGAAGCATATTCCTTCCAAATGGTCCAAAAAGGGACTCAGTTTCCTGCCTTTGTGCCATGCGTATGAGAATATGATTGTCCTGCTTTACCAATATCTTGGCATGACGGTCTATTACGTTTCTAACTTGGCGACCATTGCGGAGGCCATGCGCGAAGTGAAGCCGACGATGATGACGGCCGTGCCGCGTGTCCTCGAGAAATTCTTCGAGAAGATCGAGGCTTCCGGCAAAACCAAGACCGGCGCGGCCCGCTCCATTTTCGACTGGGCTGTTAAGTTGGCGTTGAACTACAAGATCGAGGACGACGACCGTTCCGCTTTGTACAATATGCAGCACAAGCTGGCGGATAAACTGGTGTACAGCAAGATCCGCAAGGGTTTGGGCGCCGACAACTTCGACATCCTCGTCTCCGGCGCCGCATCCCTGAAACCGCAGCTGTGCTCGTTCTTCTCCGCCATCGGGATGCCGGTGTTCGAAGGATATGGCATGACGGAGACGTCTCCCGTGATTGCCGTTTCCTGCCGCGAGAAATACGGTCGCGAGGCCAACACGGTCGGATTCCCGCTCGGCGGCGTCGATGTGGCCATCACCAAAGAGGGCGAGATCATCTGTCGCGGACACAACGTGATGATGGGCTACTACAAGAGCGAGGAGCAGACCCGCGAGATCATCGACGAGAGCGGATGGCTCCATACCGGCGACTTGGGTCGCTTCACCGAACGCGGTCAGCTGGTCATCACCGGTCGGCTCAAGAACATCTTCAAAACCTCCATGGGCAAGTATGTGAACCCGCAAATCATCGAGGAAAAGATGTCGCAATCCAAGTATATAGACCAGATCGTGGTGGTCGGTGAAAACCAGAAATTTGTGGCCGCATTAATTATTCCAGATTTTTCTTCAATAAAAGAGTGGTGTGAATCAGAAAAAATTGTATATTCGCACCCGAAAGATATGATTGACAATCTGAATGTCAAGAACCTGATTAAGAGCGAGATAGACAGATTCAACCAGGAGCTGAGCAAGACGGAGAATGTAATAAAGTTCGAATTGTTAGCGGATGAATGGACACAGGAGAACGGTTTGCTCACCCCGACGTTGAAAGTGAAGAGGAATAAAATCTCGAAAAAATATGCTGGTGTGATCCAGAAAATGTTTGAGCACCAGTAGAAGACATGCGGATCGTTTGAGTCTTTCCCCAAGACGAGATCCGTTTTTCATGTGTTGTGTTATGTGCGAAAGAGGCTTCCTTACGGAGGCCTCTTTCTATTGTTCGCCCGACATGGGCATAATCTAACGGGTGAAAGTCCCGAGCGCGGCCTTATAGCGGCAAGCGCACAGCCAAAGACAAGGTGCCAATGGCGACATTGGGTCTGAAGGAAGTCAGCGGCAAAGC
>Ga0247611_10002906_pt1 | contig 26474 bp, 20 predicted proteins | sample 177DNAGHGhighgp2_FD_192422 | JGI IMG/M metagenome (GOLD analysis project Ga0247611, IMG submission 192422) | Sheep rumen microbial communities from Palmerston North, Manawatu-Wanganui, New Zealand - 1770 DNA GHGhigh gp2 | ecosystem: Host-associated > Mammals > Digestive system > Stomach > Rumen... | reverse complement strand
AACTTAAATCTCAGGTCAAGGTCTTCTGATGTAGGTATATAAAATTATGCACTTTTAACCCTCGAGCCCAATATTTCTCGAGGGTTAATGACTTTCTTGGTGGCAAACTCGGGTTATATCAGGTAGAGGCATAAGGCTAGTGCCCTTAAAGAGCCGATATGATATATTCATTTCGGAGATTTATAAATATCAGTCACAAGCTGGTAAATAGCCACTCTTTGTAATTGATCTCATCTGCATCGGTGCAATACAGATCTTTTATTAGCTTACCGAGAGCTGTGTCATTAGTTTTCATTGATCCGTTTACGTATATTATATGCGAGCCGTCATCAAATTGCACATTCCTCTCCTGTATGGTGCGGTCAATGTGATAGATAGGTTCGTTGTAACCTAACACGTCATTTTCGGTGATGAATATAACGTAGCACTCCGGAAGGTCAGTAAATTCATCACCTGGATTAAGGCTGTTTGCATCGATAACGCTCGAGTGATATCTGGCCCGTTTCTTGTGCGGGGTATCCCGCGGGAGCTTTACACTTGACAAAAAACTGCACCTGTGAAATACTTTGACAATCAAACTATTTAGCTTGGGGAGCCGGCATGTTCATGATCCGGGTTTCCCAAAGGGATAGAATAAAGAGGTTTTAGTAATGACAGGAAGAATCATAGGACTCGGATCGTATTTACCGAAAAAGGTCGTAACCAATGACGACTTTGCAAAATTTTTGGATACGAGCGACGAGTGGATCACAGAGCGTACCGGTATCAAGGAAAGACATATTGCAGACCATATTACAGAGAAGCCGTCTACGATGGCTGTTGAGGCTGCAAAGAAAGCCGTAGAGGATGCGGGGATAGATCCTAAGGACATCGACCTCATCGTAACGGCTTCTACTACATCAGACAGCGTTATACCTGCTTTATCCTGCATCGTTCAGAGAGAACTCGGCGTAACAGAGAATTGCGGATGCTTTGACGTTGTATGCGCATGTCCCGGCTTCATCGTTGCATTCAATACTGTTCAGGGTTTTATCGAGTCAGGCAACTCCAAGACTGCTCTTGTAATCGGTACCGAGTGCAATTCGAATTTTGCGAACTATGAGGACAGAGGAACATGTATCCTCTTTGGCGACGGTGCAGGTGCTGCGGTTCTTAAGGCTGAGGATATCAAGCGTAACGAGTTCATCATGAGATCTTCAGGATATAGAAGCGACTGCCTCAGATGCGAGGCTGCAAGACAGCCCGACAGGTGGGAGGAAGAGGGCTTCAAGACAGCTACTTCTTTCTATATGCAGGGCAGGGAAGTATTTAAGTTTGCAGTATCGGAAGTTCCCCAGATAATCAAGGATCTTGCTGAGAAGTACAGCTTTGATCTCGAGAATGACGTGGATTACTTTATCCTCCACCAGGCAAATGCGCGCATCATCGAAGCTACCGCTAAGAAGCTCGGGATCGACAGGGCTAAGTTCCCAATGAACATCATGAATTACGGCAATGTTTCATCTGCGAGCATTCCGATGCTACTTACCGAAATGAAGCAGGACGGAAGGCTCAAGCCCGGAATGAAGCTCGTGCTCGCAAGTTTTGGCGCAGGCCTCACATGGGATGCTAACTATATTGTTTACTAAAGTTAATCAGTGAAAAAGGAGATATAAGATTATGACCAGGATCACAGATTTGATCGGAATTAAATATCCTATTTTCCAGGGCGGTATGGCCTGGGTTGCTGACTGGCACATTGCTGCAGCAGTTTCAGAGGCAGGCGGACTTGGCATCATCGGCGTCGGCGGTGCTGACGAGAACTGGCTCCGTGACCAGATCAAGAAGTGCCGTGAGGCAACAGACAAGCCGTTCGGCGTAAACCTCATGCTCATGAACCCCAGAGCTCCCGAGATCGCAAAGGTCATCGCAGAGGAGAAGGTTAAGGTCGTAACAACAGGTGCAGGATCACCTGAGAAATACATGGCTATGTGGAAGAAAGCGGGCATCATCGTTGTTCCCGTAATCGCAGGCGTTGCTCTTGCCAAGAGAATGCAGCAGTGCGGTGCCGATGCAGTCGTTGCAGAGGGTACAGAGTCCGGCGGACACATCGGTGAGGCAACGACTATGACACTTGTTCCCCAGGTCGTCGATGCAGTATCCATCCCCGTCATCGCCGCAGGCGGTATCGCTGACGGCAGAGGCGTTGCTGCTGCTTTCATGCTCGGCGCCGAGGGTGTTCAGTGCGGTACTGTTTTCTGTGCATGCGATGAAGTAAATGTTCATCAGAACTACAAGGACATGGTCATTAAGGCTAAGGACAACTCAACAAGAGTTACCGGCAGATCTTACGGCCATCCTGTAAGACAGATAAGAAATGCTCTTTCCAACAAGTATCTTGAGATGGAGCAGAGCGGGGTAACTTTCGAGGAGCTCGAGGGACTTACGGTAGGAAGTCTCCGCAAGGCTGTTGTTGAGGGAGATACCAAGGAAGGTACTTTCATGGCAGGACAGATCGCCGGTCTTGTCAATGAGATCAGACCTGCAAAGGTCATCATCGAATCAATGTTCGAACAGGCAGATAAACTTATGGGAAGGAAGCTCGAAGCATAATGAAGATCGCTTTTTGTTATCCGGGCCAGGGAGTACAGCAGGTAGGAATGGCGGAAGGTTTCGTCAGAGCAGACGAACACTATGCCGACATGATCGCCGAAGCAACAAAGGCTTCGGGAGTCGACATGAACAAGCTCCTCTTTGAGCCCAACGACGACATCAATATCACGGAATACACGCAGCCCGCACTCGTTACGGCATGCTGCATCATCACGGACGCTCTCCTGATCGCAGGTTACAGACCTGAGGTCACGGCAGGCCTCTCTTTGGGCGAATACTGCAGCCTCTATGTTGCAGGCGCCATGAGTTTTGAGGACGCCGTAAGGCTCACGAGGATCAGGGGAAAGCTCATGTCTTCCGAAGTCCCTGCAGGCGAGGGCTCGATGGCTGCCGTCATCGGACTTGATGCGGAGACGATCGAGAGCGTCACGAGCACGATCGAAGGCTGCTGGCCCGCAAACTTCAACTGCCCCGGACAGATCGTCATCACGGGAAAGAAGGAAGCGGTTCAGGAGGCTATGCCCAAGCTCATGGAGGCAGGCGCAAAGAAGGTCGTTGAACTCAATGTATCAGGCCCGTTCCATTCACCTCTTCTCAAGGGTGCAGGCGAAAAGCTCGCCAAAGAACTCGAGAGCGTCGAACTGAGCGACCTGAAGATCCCTTATCTGGCAAACGTCAACGGTGCGCAGGTAACGGACAAGGCACAGATAAAGGGTCTGCTCAAGCAGCAGGTGTACAGCCCCGTAAAGTGGGAGCAGACTCTCTATGAACTCGAGAAGATGGGCGTTGACACCATCATTGAAGTAGGTCCCGGAAAGACGATCGCGGGCTTTGTCAGAAAGACAGTCCCGTCTATAAGGGTAATCGGCGTTTCGACACCGGAAGATGTCGAAAGCTTAGCGGAAAAACTCGGCTGATATCAGGAGGTAAAGATCATGTCAGAGATTACAGGAAAAACAGCAATCGTAACAGGTGCTTCAAGAGGTATCGGCAGAGCTATCGCAGTCAGGCTCGCAAAGAGCGGATATAACATCGCGATCGTCGATGCATGCCCTCTCGAAATGAGCAAGGACTGTGAAGATGAGGTAAAGGCACTTGGCGTTGAGGCTAAGGCTTACCAGTGCAACGTCGCTGATTTCGAGAAGGTCGGCGAGACGGTAGCGCAGATCAATGAGGATTTCGGAGGCATCTACATCCTCGTAAACAACGCCGGCATCACAAGAGATACGCTGCTCCTCAAGATGACAGAGCAGAATTTCGATGACGTCATCGCAGTTAACCTCAAGGGTACATTCAATTTCATCAAGCACTGCACGCCCTTCATGATGAAGAAGAGGGAAGGAAGAGTCGTAAGCATTTCTTCCATCGTAGGTCTTGAGGGACAGGCAGGCCAGGTCAACTATTCCGCTTCAAAGGCAGGAATCATCGGTGTTACAAAGTCATGTGCAAGAGAGTTGGCTTCAAGAAACATCACTTTCAACGCAATCGCTCCCGGATATGTTGAGACACCTATGACGGCTGTTCTCACAGACAAGCAGAAGGAAGCGATCTTCGAGATGATCCCTCTCAAGAGATACGGACAGCCCGAAGACATCGCCAATGCCGTTAACTTCCTCTGCTCTGCTGATGCTTCTTACATCACAGGTCAGGTATTGAGCGTTGACGGCGGAATGCATATGTAATCAACTGCCTTTACGGCATCACGAAAATAAGAATCACGGAGAAATTAATTAAATGGCAAACAGAGTTGTAGTAACCGGCATGGGTGCGATAACCCCTCTTGGTAACAGCGTAGAGGCTTTCTGGGAAGGTCTCAAAAAAGGAAAGGCAGCTACCGCGCCGATTACAAAGTTTGATGCGAGCAATTCCAAGGTTAAGCTTGCATGCGAAGTAAAGGATTTCGATCCCCAGAACTATATGGATTTCAAGACGATGAAGCGTATGGAGCCCTTTGCTCATTTCGCTTTGGCTGCCGCAAAGGAAGCTATCGAGCAGGCTGGTCTTGATATGGAAAAGGAAGACCCTTACAGAGTCGGCGTCATCGTAAGCTCCGGTATCGGATCGATGCAGGCTCACGAGAGAGAGCAGATCAGATACGAGAAGAGCGGCAAGATCGCTCCCATGTACATCCCCATGATGATCGCAAATATGGCATCAGCCAACATTGCCATCCAGTACGGAATGAAGGGCATCAACACCTGTGTTGTTACGGCATGCGCTACAGGACTTCACTCGATCGGTGACGCATTCAAGGCTATTAAGTTCGGCGATGCAGACGTAATGATCACGGGCGGATGCGAGGCAGCCGTATGTAAGACGGGCGTACAGGGATTTGCGGCTCTTACGGCTCTTTCCACCAACGAGGATCCCGAGACAGCTTCAAGACCGTTCGATAAGGACAGAGACGGATTCGTGATCGGTGAAGGTTCAGGCGTTCTCGTTCTCGAATCTTATGAGCACGCAAAGGCAAGAGGCGCAAACATCCTTGCTGAGGTTGTCGGATACGGCGCGACATGCGACGCATATCACATCACTTCACCTGCTGAAGACGGATCCGGCGCCGGCATGGCCATGATCATCGCGATGAAGGAAGCAGGCATCAAGCCGTCCGATATCGCTTACATCAATGCACACGGCACATCAACCCACCACAACGACCTTTTCGAGACACGTGCGATGAAGTACGCGTTCAAGGAAGATATAAAGAACATCTCCATCAACTCCACAAAGTCCATGATCGGTCACGTATTGGGCGGTGCTGGCGGCGTAGAGCTCATCACCTGCGTTAAGGCCATCCAGGACGGATACGTTCACGTTACGGCAGGTTCAAAAGAGGCTGAAGGCGAGATGGATCTCGATTACACCTTTATTGAACCCAAGAATCGCGATATAGTTTATGCTATGACAAACAACTTGGGATTCGGCGGCCACAATGCCTCCATGATCGTCAAGAAGTTTGAAGAATAAGGAGGATCCCTTTCTATGGCAAATGCGCTTACCACAACGGAGATCATGAAGATCATCCCCCACAGACATCCCTTCCTTCTCATCGACAGGGTAGAGGATTATCAGCCGGGCGAATACTGCATCGCTTATAAGAACTTCACATATGACGAGTACTTCTTCAGGGGACACTTCCCGGATTATCCGATAGTTCCCGGTGTCATCACGGTTGAAGCTCTTGCACAGGCAGGCGCCGTAGCCATCCTCTCGAGAGAGGATTTCAAGGGCAAGATCGCTGTTTTTGCAGGTATCGACAAATGCAAGTTCAAGGCAGCTGTCACACCCGGCGACACCGTAAGACTCGAGACAAGGATCACGGCAGTCAAGGGCCCCGTCGGCCTCGGCGAAGCGGTCGCAACGGTAAACGGTAAGGTAGCAGTACAGGCAACTTTGAAGTTTGCGATCCTTACGAATTCATAAGAGTAAGTAAAACTGACTGTTCATTATCAACTGACCCCATGGCTTAAGCTGTGGGGTCTGTTAGTATGGTCAGGATGACCGGCCTTTTTCAGGCATGATGAGTTTTTGCAGAATCATCTTATGCATAAATTGCTATATAATCTTTTAGAATGATATGAACACAGCATTTCTTATCACAGTTCAAAGGAGATCATCCCGTGAATACAAAGAAGTTTCTTAAGCAGATGACAACTGAAGACAAGGCTAGGCTTCTTTGCGGGACGACCTCCTTTTCGATAGGCGGGTTTGAGTCCGCCGCCGGGTTTATCCCCGAACTCAACATGCAGGACGGCGGCACTGGTATTAATTACGAGCATCTCCTGATGCATGAGTTTACGGATGTTTCGAAAGATTACGGATTCGGCGAACTCTATAATGTCATCCATTATTTCTATGAGACGGACAGGCTCACAAAGACGGAGAAGGAGTTAAGGGATAAGATAGATGTTCTTCTGACTGATTACAAAAGCGGGATAGATGTTGCCCCCGGATGTTATCCGCCCGGGATACTGCTGGGTTCAACATGGGATCCTGACGTGGTCTATGAAACCGGCAGGGCTCTGGGAATGGAGGCTCTGGTCTACCGCGTGGGCGTGCTTCTGGGGACCCCAAATGTGAATATCCTGAGAGAGCCTGTCTGCGGGCGTTTCTTTGAAGGTTATTCCGAAGATCCGTTCCTTGCAAAGAGCCTTGCGCCTGAGATGTGCAGAGGCGTTGAGGATATGGGAGTCGCATCGGATGTCAAGCATTTCGCGTGCAACAATCTTGAGATCAACCGCAACATCATTAATGAACTGATACGCATGAGGGCATTAAGGGAAATATATTTTCCGGCCTTTGAAGCCTGCAGCAGGATAGCGTCGACTCTTATGACCGCATATCCCCTGATAAACGGGAAAAAGTGCACCGAAAATCCATGGCTTTTGAAAGATGTCCTGAGGGATGAATGGGGTTATAAAGGCGTCACCGTAACCGACTGGTCGGCATGCACCGGGAAGACCGGTGATTCGGCGGCTTCGGGCCAGGATCTTTTCATGCCCGGTCCGTGGGATCCCTCGGACATCGTAAAGGCAGTGGAAGACGGCAGGCTTCCCTTGAAGGATCTCGACGGAGCAGCGTTAAGAGTCCTCAAACTGATCGACCGGTTTGCCGGCGGCAAAGCGCCTTCTGAACTGACAGCCGGGAAATATAAGAAGACCGGTGACAAGGCTGCTTACAAAGCTGCCTGTGAGGGCATTGTCATGCTCAAAAACAAAGGCGGACTGCCGCTTAAGAACACTGCAAAGGTGGTTTTCTTCGGACCGGACCGCTTCAGGGACTACGGAACAGGGAGCGCACAGGTATTTACCGACAGGACGACGGTGCTCTCTTCAGAGCTTGGCTCCGTCCTTGGAAGCGGGAACGTGCTTTATAAGGATCGGGAGGCATTCCGAAAAGGCGCCACGGCAATAGTGATCGAGACGATCGAGTCTGCGGAAGGTGCGGACAGACCTGATCTCAAAATGAACAAAGAGACCGTGTCACTTATTAAGAAACTTGCAAAAGATAAGGGAAAGGGCCGGATCTGCCTGATACTGAATGTACCCGGACCGGTTGAACTGGAAGGTCTTGAAGAGCATTTGGATTCCGTATTTGCCGTATTCTATCCCGGCATGATGGGCGGAAAGGCTATGGCTGACATCCTTTTGGGAAAGGTCAATCCGTCAGGCGCCCTTCCATGCACATTCCCGTGTTCATATAAGGATACTCCCGCATATCTCTGCTATCCCGACAGCCTGACCTGCACATACGGGGAGGACATCTATGTCGGTTACAGGGGTTACGCGAAGCGTGACATGAAAGTGCTCTATCCGTTCGGATACGGACTTTCCTATTCGAAATTTGCCGTAAACAGCGCCTCGCCAGTCATCAGGGGCGGAAAGATAAGCGTTACCGCTGATATCAGTAATAAGAGCAGGATCGATGGCAAGGCAGTGCTTCAGGTCTATGTCTCGAAATATAAGCCTCTGACGCCCCGCGCGCCCTTTGAACTCAAGGGGTTTAAAAAGCAGCTGATAAAGGCGGGGAGCAGCAGGAAAGTAACCGTCACCTTTGATGCACATGAACTGTCCTACTTTGATGAGGAGTACGGCAAGTTCCTTTTGGAAGAAGGCAGATACGATGTTTTCGTGAGCCTTACGGGCGCTGAAACGCTGATCCCGGCAGGCAGCATCACCATCAGGAACGGGTCGGATGAATTGAAGTGCGGGGCAAACTGGGCCTGCGGTCTGATCGCGCAGTATAAGGAACTTACCGATGCGCTCAGGAAGGACAGTGAGGCTTTGGGACTGCCGTTTGCCGGATTTGAAGTGACGGTAAGATATTCGCCTTACACAAAACTCAGGGAACTCGTCAAGGAAACGGATAAGCTTGTAAATTTCAAAAAGGCAGCCGGAAAATTCAGACCGGAATAAGCTTCACAACCGCCTCAGATTAGGCGAATTTCCGCAAATAGTGTATTATTATCAGGACTTTCAGATAATCGGAGGGATAAATATGGGTGAATATGATTTCCTGATCGTCGGTGCGGGATTATATGGTGCGACTTTCGCACGTCTTGCAACGGATGACGGTTACAAGTGTCTCGTTATCGACAGAAGACCGAATGTGGCAGGCAATGTCTATACCGAAAACGTCAACGGCATCAACGTTCATAAGTACGGAGCACACATCTTCCACACAAGCGACAAGGAAGTATGGGATTTCGCCAATAAGTTCGCGGAGTTCAACCGTTATACCAACTGCGTGGTAGCGAACTACAAGGGCGAGCTCTATTCGATGCCTTTTAATATGTATACCTTCAATAAGATGTGGGGCGTTGTGACTCCGGCCGAGGCAAGGGCAAAGCTCGACGAGCAGATCGCTCTGGGCAAGGTCGATGAGCCGCAGAATCTTGAGGAGCAGGCCATATCTCTCATCGGTCCCGACATCTACGAAAAGCTCGTCAAGGGCTATACGGAGAAGCAGTGGGGCAGAAAGGCGACCGAGCTTCCCGCATTCATCATCAAGAGACTTCCCGTAAGACTGACATACGACAACAACTACTTTAACGATAATTATCAGGGCATTCCCGTCGGCGGATACACGAAGTGGATCGAGAACATGCTCGGCGGCATCGAGGTCAGACTGGGTGTGGATTACCTCAAGGAGAGGGATTCGCTGGACAAAATTGCCAATAAGATAATCTATACGGGAATGATTGATGAGTATTATAATTACTCGCTGGGCAAGCTCGAGTACAGGAGTCTGAGGTTTGAGACTGAATATCTTCCCGATACTGATGACTTCCAGGGCAATGCTGTAGTAAACTATACCGACGCCGAGACGCCGTTCACGAGGATACTGGAGCACAAGCATTTCGAGTTCGGCAAGGGCAAGGGCACCGTCATCACGCACGAGTATCCGGCTGAATGGAAACCCGGTGACGAACCTTACTATCCGCTCAACAACGAGAGGAACAACGGGCTCTACAAGCAGTATGAGGAACTTGCCGCATCGGACGGGAACGTCATTTTCGGAGGACGTTTGGGGAAATACAAATACTATGACATGGACGATACGATCGCCGCATGCATGCAAGATTACAAGAGGATAACTACTACATGAAAATGAAAAAGATCAGCACAATCATCCTGGCTGCGGCCGTATCCGCATCCGTGATCCTTCCGGGCGCGACCGCACTGGCTTACAACGAGAACGGCGAGCCGGAGACATTTGAAGAGCTCTACGGCAACCAGCTCGTGAACTACCTGAACCATCAGTATTATTTCGATGGCGAGGCCATTCCGGTAAATGAGTCGAACTTCTACTTCATCAACTCATTCCTTGAACTCGGCAATTACGCTAACATGGGCTACACGCCTGCGACGACCCTGAATTATCTGGATCTCGCTGCCGAATATCCGGGCGACGGTTACGGAACATGGGGCGACTATTTCGTTGAATACGCCGAGAATTCACTTGAGATGTCATGCATCCTCTGCAAGAGGGCGGAAGAAGAGGGCGTCAAGCTCTCGGATGACACGCTGGCCGATATCGATTCGCTCATGGAGAGCATGAAAACGGGCAATGCTGCCAGCGCCAACATGACACTGGACGAATATCTCCAGTTCTATTACGGTCCCGGCAACGATGAGGTCAACTTCAGAAAGGTTGTCGAGAAGTACTATCTCACCGATGCTTACTCGAAAAAGTACTGTGAGGATTATGTTTACTCCGATGAACAGAAGAATCCTCCCTATATCAGATATGCGCTCTTCTATGCGCCCGAATCCGCAGACCAGACGACGAAGGACACTGCCCTCGCGGATGCTACGGCAATGAAGGATGCATGCACCGGCATCGACAGCCTTACGGATCTTATCGATACGGCGTATGCTGACGGAAAGCTCTACGATCAGGGCGGAGACGTTGTCCTCTTCAAGGGACAGATCACTCCCGAGGCTGAAGAGTTCGAAGCATGGGCTTATGACAGCAGCAGGAAGAAGGGCGACATTGACGTCGTATACGATCCCGAATGGGGTTACTATGTAGTCGGTTATCTCGGAACACAGGAACAGATCTCCTTCGTTCCGAACATCAGATATGCGCTTTTCTATGCTCCCGAGACTGACGATCAGACCAACAAGGACAATGCCCTCAAGGCTGCACAAGCCATGAAGGACGCATGCTCTTCGATCAATGACCTCACGGGTCTTGCAAAGACTGCTTACGAAAACGGCACTGTCCGTGACCAGGGCGATATCCTCGTTCCCAAGGGACAGATGGTTGCCAAGTTTGAGGAATGGGCTTACGGCGAAGGCAGGACAGAGGGTGAGATGGATATCATCTACGCTCCCGAATACGGTTATTTCGTAGTAGGTTATCTCGGAATCGAGAAGAGCATCACCGATTCGCTCAAGCAGATCGCGCTCAAGGAACTGAGCGATTCCATTCTCGAAGAGATCAATGCAAAGTCCCACGACTTCCATACGGATGAAACATATGGTCCGGCTCCTGCGGCACCTACCGCAACACCCGTACCGGATGAGGCTATCCCGACAGGCCCTGATTTCAATCCTTATTCCACGGATCCGACTGATGCTTCAGGCAACCCGACAGGACAGAACATGTCCACTGCAGATGTGCTCGTAGTAGTATTCATCACACTTGCAGGCGTTGCCATCGCCGCAGTCATCGTCATACTCATCATTTATGCCGTAAAGAACAATAAGAATGGCGGCAATACCTCTTCCGGAAAGTCTGACGGAAAAAAGAACGATTCCGGAAAGGGCAAGAACGATAAGTCTGAAAAGTCCGAAAAGAAGGCTCCTGCAAAGAAGAAGGCTTCGAGAGACGAGGATGAGGACGATGAGGATGAGGACTTTATCGGCGGTTCCGACGATGATGACTCCGACGCATGGAAGAAGCCCGGTAAGGATTCAGACGATGACGATTCAGACCCTGATGATGCCGATTCTGAGGATTCCGATCCGGATGACGAAGAGTAATGGCTTTTCGTAATAACTGATTACTTATGGACCGTCTCAGATGCTGAGGCGGTTCTTTTTATGGTGTGGTATCACCCAAGCCCTTTATTATAATTAGGCGTCATGCTAAAATCTTAAGGTTATAGATTAAGATGGAGAACTAGGAGTTTAATTCCATGGAGATTACCAAAGATTTGGTCCAATATCTTGAGAGCCTCGGCAGACTTGAGCTGAGCGCCGAAGATGAGGAAAAGACACAGAAGGCTTTAGGCGACATCCTGGGCTATTTCGACCAGCTGAGCGAGCTTGATACTGAAGGCGTCGAGCCCCTGAGCCATGCGGCAGGCGTTGCGAACGTCACGCGTGATGATGTTATCGCCAACGGTGATATGAGGGTTGCGGTATTGTCGAACGCACCCGAGACAAAGGACGGTACGATCCTCGTGCCGAAGACCTTTGATTAAGGGGGCGCTTATGACTGATATCAAGATCCGTAAGATGGGAGCCCTTGAGATAGGCTCCGCCATAAAAGAGGGAAAGATCACTTCCGTTGAAGCGACGAAGGCTTTCCTTGATGCGATCGACGCGATTGACGGCGAGTACAAGACATACATCACCGTCATTAGAGACGAGGCTCTCGCTAAAGCCGCAGAGGCTGACGCAGCCATTAAAGCAGGTACGCTGACAGGTCCTCTGGCAGGCGTTCCGATCGCAATTAAAGACAATATCTGCACCAAGGGCATAAAGACCACGTGTGCTTCGAAGATGCTCGGAAATTTCGTTCCGCCTTACGATGCGGAGGTTATCCGCAAGATAGAGGATGCAGGGATGATCATCCTGGGCAAGACCAACATGGACGAGTTCGCGATGGGTTCTACGACCGAGACGAGTTATTTCGGTGCCACATCCAATCCATGGGATAAGGACAGGGTACCGGGCGGTTCGTCAGGCGGTTCCGCCGCTTGCGTTGCCGCAGCTCTGGCACCTGTCGCACTGGGTTCCGACACGGGCGGATCGATAAGACAACCCGCTTCATTCTGCGGCGTTACGGGCCTCAAGCCCACATACGGCTCTGTATCGAGATACGGACTTGTCGCTTTTGCATCCTCGCTTGACCAGATCGGACCCATCGCCAGAAAGGCCGAAGACATTGCTGCCGTTTATAACGTCATCAGCGGCAAGGATCAGAAGGACCAGTCTTCACTGGAGTCCGAAAAGATCAACATGGCAAAGATCGCGGATTACGACCTCGCCGGAAAGAAGTTCGGCATTCCCGAAGAATACATCAGCGAAGGCATAGATGAGGACGTCAGGAAGGCAGTCCTTAATGCCGTTGAAATCCTTAAGTCAAAGGGTGCAACGGTAGAGACATTTTCCATGCCGATAATAAAATATGCCATCCCGACTTACTACATCATCTGCACGGCAGAGGCATGTTCAAACCTCTCCAGATACGACGGTGTTAAGTACGGCTACAGACCCGAGGGTGTCGAGGATCTGGGACAGCTCTACATCAAGTCCAGGAGCGAGGGCTTCGGACTCGAGGTAAAGAGAAGGATCATGCTCGGCAACTTCGTTCTCTCTTCAGGTTATTACGATGCTTACTACAATAAGGCACTGAGGGTAAAGAACCTGATCAAGCAGGCTTTCGACGAGGCATTCGCAAAGTACGATGCCGTCCTGGGTCCTGTTGCGCCCACACCCGCTCTTAAGAAAGGCGAGAGCCTCTCGGATCCTCTGAAGATGTATCTGGGCGATATCTGCACGGTACTCGTAAACATAGTCGGTATCCCGGCGATGTCCGTACCCTGCGGCTTTACGGCCGAGGGACTTCCCGTAGGTCTCCAGATCATGGGAAAGAGATTCGGCGAAGAGACGGTGATCGGCGTTACATCCGCTTTCCAGAAGGCGACCGCCGAAGAGGGGTTCGAGAATAAGATCCCCGAAGAATGCATCAGAGGGGAGGGCTGATATCATGCAGGAATACGAGATGGTAATTGGCCTTGAAGTACATTGCGAGCTCTCGACGGAGTCAAAGATCTTCTGCGGATGCTCAGCGAAATTCGGAGGCGAGCCCAACACACACGTATGTGAAGTCTGCTCCGGTATGCCGGGCACTCTTCCGACACTCAACAAGCAGGTTGTCGAGTACGCCGTAAAGGCGGGACTTGCACTCAACTGCGAGATTACAAGGAACAACAAGTTCGACCGTAAGAACTATTTCTATCCTGACCTTCCGAAGGCATATCAGATATCACAGCTGTATTTCCCGATATGCAGGAACGGTCACGTTGACATCAAGACATCCAAGGGCATGAAGTCCATCGGCATCCACGAGATCCACATGGAGGAAGATGCCGGAAAGCTCGTCCATGACCCCGTTACGGGCATGACGATGGTAGACTTCAACCGCTGCGGCGTTCCGCTCCTCGAGATCGTTTCGGAGCCTGATTTCAGATCCGGCGAAGAGGTTATCGCATATCTCGAAAAGTTAAGAGACACGATGCAGTACCTGGGGATCTCCGACTGCAAGATGCAGGAAGGTTCCATGAGAGCCGACGTCAACCTCTCCGTAAGACCCGTGGGCCAGAAGGAATTCGGCACAAGGACCGAGATGAAGAACATCGCGAGCCTTAAGGCCATCGAGCGCGCCATCGAATATGAGCGCGACAGACAGATCGACCTCATCGAAGAGGGCGGCAAGGTCGTTCAGGAGACAAGACGCTGGGACGATGAGCAGGAGTACACATATTCCATGCGCTCGAAAGAGAACGCCCAGGATTACAAGTATTTCCCTGATCCCGACCTCATGCCGATCAACATCTCCGAAGAGTTCCTCGACAGGGTGAGATCAGAGCTCCCCGAGTTTGCGGACGCAAAGCGCGAGAGATATGTAAGCGAATTGGGACTCCCCGAATATGACGCGGAGATAATCACGGGAACACCCGCCCTCGTTAAGGTTTTCGAGAGCGCGTGCGAAGTCACTTCGAACCCGAAGGACTGCTCCAACTGGCTCATGACGGATCTCCTCAAGATCGCCAAGGACGCAAAGGTTCTCGCTGCCGATATCGATTTCGACGGAAAGGTAATGGGCAAGATCATAAACCTCGTAAATGAGGGCAAGATCAACAGGAAGTCGGGCAAGATGGCTCTCGAGGAAGCATTCCTCAACGGCACCGATCCCGAAAAATACATCGCCGACAACGGCCTCGCCCAGGTATCCGATGCAGGTTCCATCGAGCCTGTCATAAGAGAGATCATCGCCGCTAACGAGAAGGCTGTAAACGGCTATCTCGCAGGCGAGGAGAAGAACCTCACGTTCCTCATCGGCCAGTCCATGCGTGCCCTGAAGGGCAAGGCGGACCACCAGGTCGTCAGACAGACCCTGATCGAAATTCTTAACGGAATGAAATAATGGACATACTGCTCAGCATCTTACTGGTCTTATTCTTCGTCCTCGTCAATGCCTTTTTCTCAGGCACCGAGATGGCTGTCATCTCGCTCAACGACGCGAAGATGCATAAACTCGCCGAGGAAGGCGACAGAAAGGCATTACGGGTAATTAAGTTCCTGGATAATCCCGGGAGTTTTCTCGCTACCATCCAGGTAGGCGTTACCCTGGCCGGATTCCTGTCATCTGCATTCGCGGCCAACAGCTTCGCGAGCAGGCTTGCCCTTTGGGTGGATCCTGATTCTGTCCATCCCTGGATGGAATCCCTCTGGACAGTGGTCATCACCATCGTGCTCTCGTATTTCTCGCTCGTATTGGGAGAGCTCGTTCCGAAGCGCATAGCGCAGAACAAGCCCGAGAGATGGGCATTTGCGGCTGCAGGCATCGTTAAGTTTTTCGGCGCCGTCTTAAAGCCGTTCGTATGGTTCCTCACCAAATCGACGAATCTCATCCTCATGCTCTTCAGGATCGATCCCAACCAGACCGACAAGCCGGTAACTGAGGAAGAGATCCGTATGATGGTCGACGTCGGTTCCGAGTCGGGCAACATCGAAGATACCGAGAAGGAAATGATCGAAAACGTCTTCGAGTTCAACGACAAGGAAGTCTCGGAGATCATGACTCACAGAAAGAAGATCATATCCCTTCCGATCGACGCGGATTACGACGAAGTCATGCGCGTTGCAAGGGAAGAGAAGTTCACGAGGATCCCCGTATACAAGGACACGATCGACGACATCATCGGCATCCTTCACATCAAGGATCTTATCGGCATCATGCCGCCGACGGAGGATAAACCCTTCAAGCTCGAGAAGTTCATCAGAGAACCGCTCATCGTTCATGAGACCAGAAAGATCTCGTCTCTCTTCGGCGAGATGAAGAACTGCGGAATGCAGATGGCGGTCATCGTCGACGAGTACGGCGGAACGATGGGCATCGCCACGATAGAGGATATGCTCGAGGAGCTCGTCGGAAACATTACCGATGAGTTCGACGATGAGGCTGACGAGTTCGTCAGGCTCTCTAACGGCGATTATATAGTCAGGGGCGACATGACGCTGAGCGATCTCGAAGACGTTCTCGAGATTGAGCTCACTGACGATGAATATGACACGATCGCGGGACTCGTAATCTCTCAGCTCGACCGCGTTCCCGAAGAGACCGAACATCCCGTGGTCAACTACAAGAACCTCAGGATCAAGGTGCTCAAGGTCGAAGAGAATGCCATCGCAAAGGTGCTGATCCACATCAATCCGGTCGAGAAGCCCGAAGACGGCAAGGAAGACGGTTCGAAGTCCGATGAGTAAGTACGACCTTGTTCTCTATGATCTGGACGGAACGCTTCAGGACTCGATCCCGCTGATAATGGAGTCTTTCAAACACGCATACGAGGTTGTTCTCGGCGGCACCGACAGGACCGATGAGGACCTCATGAGTTATATCGGAAAACCGCTGGGTGATTCTTTCGCAAGACACGACGATGAGACCAAAGAGCGGCTGACCGCGGCTTATCTCGAGTATAACTGCGCCAGGATGAAGGAGAACGTGATCCCCGTATTTCCGGGCGTTTACGGATTCCTGTCGAAAATCCAGTCCATGGGCGTCAGACAGGGAATAGTCACTTCCAAGCGTGAGACATCTGCCATGATAACCATTGAACTGCTCGATCTGGGGCAGTATTTCGATACCATGGTATTCCGCGAAGCAACGGAACGCGCCAAACCCCACGGCGACCCGCTGGTTTATGCAGCAAAGGCCATGGGTGTCGAAGACATGAGCCGTGTTCTCTATGTCGGAGACGCGGTCCCCGACCTGCTCTCGGCAAGGGATGCGGGGTGTGATTTCGCCCTCGTGGGGTGGACGAAGATGGACAGGGAGGAGCTGGACAGCTTAAATCCCGATTATTTAATAGAGATTCCGGAGCGACTTCCTTGCATTATCAAGGGCTCCGAATTATAATGTTCAATGCTTTTTATAAAAATAATAAGGTAGGATAGGTAAAATGGCTAAGACCTCCAAGTCCGGAAAGTCGAGCAGAAAAGCAGTATCTGGCAGCATGATAGCGATCATCATCGCTATCGTCCTCATCATTGCATGCTTCTTCACATATATTTCCGGAATACTTCCCAAGACGCTGACGGGCGTAAGCATCACAGAGACCCGTGACAACGGTACGACCGGAACCGTAAAGAATTTCTCTCTCTTAGAGACGAACTTCCACTTCCAAGAGGTTTACAACTCTTATGCAAACTACGGTATGGTATCGTCTGAGCACCTCGATGAGGTCTACAACGAAGAGACCGGCGAGACATACAGAGACTGGCTCCTCAAGGAAGCTGCAAAAGAGATGAAGACTCTTGCACTCGTTGAGCGCGCAGCAAAGAATAACGGATTCATGCAGTATTCCAAGGCCAGGGAATATGCAGCTTGGGATGTTGATACTCTTGACCTTTATTCCCAGATGTACGGTTACCAGATAAGCCAGCAGTATCTCTCGGCTATCTACGGTACAGGCATGACAAAGAGAAGCTACGTCGATTTCTCTTCACGTGAGGTTCTCGTTCAGGAGTACGGCTTCTATCTTAAGCAGTTCGATACAACCATCGTTCCCACAGCCGAGCAGATCCAGGCAAGGTTCGATGAAGATCCCAGCCAGTACGCAATAGCAACATTCAATTATTTCACCATCACCGCAGGCACGGATGCCGACGGAAATGAGACAAGCCTCAGCGATGCCATCGCGGCGGCAAAGAAGATCGCGGAGAGCACAAAGGATTCCGCTTCCTTCAGAGAAGCTGCCCTTGCTTATCTCCAGGGAAAAGGCGCCAGCGCTACCTCTTTCGATGACGGTGCTGACCCGACACTCTACGAGAACTACTCATATTCGCAGGCTTCATACCTGAATACGGACGTTAAGAACTTCGTATACAACGAGGCAAAGGCCGGTGACGTAAAGGTTATCGAGACAGACACAGGCGCTTATGTTGTTTATGTTGCAGAGTGCAAGATCGACGATTCAAAGACTGTTGCTTACAGAACACTTACGCTGAACAATGAGACGGCTTCCAAGACTGACGCAACAGCAGAGGAGATCGCTCAGGCTGCTCAGGCACTTGCCGCTGAAGCAGCAACATACTGCACACAGGGTCTGGATCCTTTCACATTCTACAATGTGGTCAAGGAGCACACATCCGACAGGAATGAACTCCTCACAGGCGGATACAACGCAGGTGTCACGGAGGACTACTTTGTCGCTACTGATGAGAACGGATTCAACAACACACAGGTTGAGTGCGGACAGTGGCTCTTTGAGGATGGACGCAAGACAGGTGACGTCAAGATCGCCATCTCCGAAGATCAGAAGACTGTATATGTTTACTATTTCGAAGGCTCCTGCACAGCTTGGGAGAATTCAGTAAAGAACAACATCATCTCTGAGAACTTCAACACATGGAATACAAGTCTTGAGAGCGGCAATCCTCTCTACGTTGTAAACGCAGGGCTGATGAAGTATCTCGTATATTAATAATATTTATTCATAAATTACCAGAGGGCTGTTTCCTTGCGGAGGCGGCCCTTTTCATTTGCCCCCGCGGCTCCCGAAAACATATTGAATATATGCGCGTGTATAAGACAGTTGCTTTTTATAGATTATGACTACTGTACGTTGCATGCGTTTGAGTTTAAGATTTATAAGTCTTTATTGATAAATAAGGAGGATAATATCATGAAGAAGATTATGGCGCTTATTCTCGGACTTGCCATGATGCTCGGCATCGCTTCCTGTGCGAAGAAGGTTGAAGTTCCGTCGAAGAGCGATGTAAGGAAAGCCGTTGAGGAAGAGTATGAGATGGAGTTCAAGTGCAAGTCTCAGGACATTTCCGATGATGAGAAAGAAGCTGAATGGGTATTCCTTTCAAAGGACGGTTCCCTCGAAGTAACAGTTAACTGGAATTCCAAGAATCCCGAAGAGTTTGAGTTTGACGAGGAAGAGCATCCCGAGGCTACTGAAACAGATCCTGTTATCGAGACAGAGACTGAAGAGACCACTGAAGAAACAACAGAAGAGACAACTGCTGAAACCACCAAAGAGACAACGAAGGAAACACAGACTTCCGAGTCTTCCGATGCTTCTGAGACTTCCGGCGATGAGACAAAGTCCACAGCAGCTCCCCAGGGCAACGGCAAGTATGTTAATTTCGATGAGATGAACTTCTATGTAAACGGCAAGAAGTACACACTCGGAAAAGTAACACTCCAGGAGATGATCGATGCAGGTGTTCCTTTCGATGAAGACGACCTCGAGGACGCAGGCAACAACCTCAAGTCCAACTATCAGTCATCCGGCTTTGAGATCGTTCTCGGAGAATACTATTCCGCATATATCTATGTATTCAATGATACAGATTCAGGCAAGCCCATGAACGAGTGCTATGTCAACGAGATCTATTTCCCTTACAATCCCAAGAAGGAGCAGGACATCCTTTCATTCGATTTCCCGCTCAACATGACAATGGATGATCTCAAGGCAAATGCAGGTGAGCCTACAAAGGAATCCCACTATGATTCCGAAGACAGCGACTACTATTCTGATACACTCAAGTATGAGACAGAGTCCGAGAGATATATCAGCGGAAGCCGTTATCAGTTTGAATTCTCAAACAGCGAGCTCAGATATATCTACATCACATACATGCCCTGATAAAGAGCATTACGCTAAAGACAAACAGGAGGCTGTCCGGCAAGGGCAGCCTCTATATTTATGTTGACAACCCACCTTTCATATAGTATTTTTATCTCAATTCAAAACCGTTGACGGAGAGTGAGTAGTTTTAGGAATTCCTGTCAAAGAGAGTCCGGGATGGTGAGATCCGGGCACAAGGAGCTTAGAGCGAATGGACTCCGGAGGGCGCGAGGGAAAGGGGATACCCCCAAGTATATTGCGACGTAAGGCATACGTAAGTTGCCGGAGATATGATGGTATCTCGTCTAAGCGCACGGATCAGACCGTGAATCAAGGTGGCACCGCGGATAAGTTGTTATTCGTCCTTGACAGAAGATAAAGGATCTTTTGTCGAAGGGCGTTTTTTATTGCCTTCGGCAAAAAGAAAAGCCGGAGGTGACAAGAATGAAAGTTGTGCCGTCGATCGAAGAAGTAAGAGAGCTGGCAAAAAGCGGCAGGTACGACGTCGTACCGCTCAGTACAGAGATACTGTCTGACTTTACCACGCCCATAGAAGCTATCCGCATTCTCAAGAATGCATCGACTCATGCGTATATGCTCGAGTCTGCGCAGGCAGACGAGAGGTGGGGAAGATACACCTTCCTGGGCTTTGATCCCAAGCTTGAGATCACATGCATAAACGGAGAGATTACATACGGCGATAAAACCGAAAAGACGGATGATCCTTCCGAGATAATAAGAGACATCCTCTCAAAGTTTAGAAGCCCGAGATTCGACTATCTCCCTTCGTTTACCGGCGGCCTTGTCGGATATTTCTCATATGATTACCTTTGCTATGCTGAGCCCACCGCGAAATGCGATGTCATCGACAGCGAGAACTTCAAGGATGTCGACCTCATGCTCTTTGACAAGGTCATAGCTTTCGATCACGTAAGGCAGAAGCTGATCCTCATCTCCAACATGTCTTTGGAAGACGTTGACGCGGGATATGCAGAGGCATCTGAAGAACTGGGGGCCCTCATAGACCTTCTGAAGAACGGCGCGAAAACGGAAGAGCCCGAAGGAAAGCTCCTTTCTGAAGTAACGCCCTTGTTCTCGAAAGAAGAATACTGCGCGATGGTCGAGAAGGCCAAGCACCATATCCTTGAGGGAGACATCTTCCAGATAGTGCTCTCAAACAGGCTCTCGGCTTCTTTTGAGGGAAGTCTTCTCAATACATACAGGATCTTAAGGACGATCAATCCTTCACCTTATATGTTCTATTTCGCCGGCACCGACGTGGAAGTCGCGGGAGCTTCGCCGGAGACTCTGGTAAAGCTCGAAGACGGTATCCTTCACACATTCCCGCTCGCCGGAACCCGTCCCAGAGGAAAGACGGAAGAAGAGGACAGAAGGCTCGAGGAAGAACTCCTGGCTGACGAAAAGGAACTTGCCGAGCACAACATGCTCGTTGACCTGGGCCGCAACGACCTGGGCAAGATAAGTGAGTTCGGATCGGTCGAAGTCGAGAAATTAAGGAGCATAGAGCGTTATTCACATGTCATGCACATCGGTTCCACTGTACGCGGAAAGATCGACGGGAAGCACGATGCGCTCGATGCCATCGAAGCTGTCCTTCCGGCAGGCACGCTTTCAGGCGCACCGAAGATAAGGGCATGCCAGCTGATCGGCGAACTCGAGAACAACAAGCGCGGCATCTACGGCGGCGCGATCGGCTATATCGACTTTACGGGCAACATGGATACGTGCATCGCGATCCGCATTGCCTACAAAAAGAACGGCAAGGTCTTCGTAAGGAGCGGCGCAGGCATCGTTGCCGATTCCGTTCCGGAGAAAGAATACGAGGAGTGCCTGAACAAGGCAAAGGCCGTCCTCAATTCGCTTAACCTTGCGCAGGAGGTGGACGTATGATCCTTCTTATAGATAATTACGACAGCTTTTCATATAACCTTTACCAGATGATCGGCCAGATCGATCCCGATATAAAGGTCATCCGCAACGACGAGATGACGGTGGATGAGATCCGCGCCTTAAAGCCGGACCGCATAATTCTTTCACCCGGCCCCGGAAGACCGGAAGACGCAGGCATCATCTGTGATGTCGCAGCATCTATCCATGACATTCCGATCCTGGGCGTGTGCCTCGGCCACCAGGCCATCTGCAAGGCTTACGGCGCCGTCGTTACTTATGCCGAGCACCTGATGCACGGGAAGCAGTCCGATGTGGGACTTTACGCTTTATGCCCTCTGTTCAGGGGAATAGGCGAGCGCACAAAGGTCGCACGTTACCACTCGCTTGCAGCAGACCGTGACACGATCCCTGATTGTCTGCAGATCACGGCTGTGGCAGATGACGGTGAGGTAATGGCCGTGCAGCATCGTGAATATCCAATCTACGGCGTACAGTTCCATCCGGAATCGATCCTTACGCCCGACGGAAAGAAGATGCTCGAGAACTTCCTTAACATAAAGTAATCTAACGTGGTGATAACCTTCTCCTTAAGAAGGGGTTGTATCAAAATGCCGGTACAGCCCCTTACTTTCGCTTTTTGGCTGACATTTGCCCAATGCCTGCTTTTCTGCCGTGTAAAAACGGCGAAAAACTGACCCCTTGAAGTGGATGTGCTAATGACCAGCCATGTCTGCCGGAAGGTCAAAGTATCGAAATGTTTAAAAAACTTCCGTTTCCGATACCTGTCGAGAGTTCAACGTATCGAAATCCGGGGAAATCCTTTGTTTTCGATACCTCGGCTGAACCGCAGATATCGTTATTGAGATTTTTCTTCCGAAAACGATACCTTTGATCTCCCGCTGATATCGTTTTAGAAGTTTTTTTCCTAAAAACGATACCTTTGATCTTCCACTGATATCGTTTTAGAAGTTTTTTTCCTAAAAACGATATCTTTGATCTTCCACTGATATCGTTTTAGAAGTTTTTTCCCTAAAAACGATATCTTTGATCTCCCGCTGATATCGTTTTTGAAGACTTTTTCCTGAAAACGATATCGTAGCTTTCCTTGCAGGCGATTTTATCCCAAACCGTGAATTATTGCCTCCGTGGGATATTTTTCAGAGGTGAATTTATCCCAAAAGCTTAAAAATGCTTCACTTGGGATAATTTTCAGAGGTGAATTTATCCCAAAAGCTTAAAAATGTTTCACTTGGGATAATTTTCAGAGGTGAATTTATCCCAAAAGTTTAAATATGCTTCACTTGGGATAATTTGCGGTCCGAATTTTATCCCAAATCGCAAGAAACCCTCATCTTGGGATAATTTCGATCTCACCTTTCAAAAGTCGAGGTATCGAAACGCAGATAATCACTTCGATTTCGATACCTGTCGAAAAGACAGGTCAGAATTCTGCAATCAACTGCAACTGCCACACTTGCTGAAACAATAAGGGGCTAAATGTTATGTAACCCGGAGCTTACGTCCATGATTAATTGACGTCCTTTAAGACGGCATTTAAAATCTTCAGCTCTTGAATTTTGTTTTAAGATAAGTTACAGAATAAGAAAGTATTCTCAGCCGGGGATACTATAATTATTATGTGGTTTTCCGTTTATTCTTGTGTGTATCGAGGAGATATCATGGGCACTCAGTTAAGAAGATTTATTTCATCTTTATTGGCAGTAACGATTGCATTGGGCGTTGTCATATATGATAGATCGACAGTCAACGCAGATGCAGTTAGTGTATATATAGTTAAAGAGATCGATCTGTATTCAACTGCAAGCAAGAGTCTGGTAAGCATACCTGAAGAATATAAGTCATCTTACAAGATCACCCTTGCAGATCTGGGCCTGACCAAGGGGAAGATCGTCAGTTGCAGTGTTTTGAAAAGTTCGCCCAAAAACATATATTATGATGACTATTACAAATACTCTGTCAGTGTAACCAATGACGGACTTGTTACTCCCGGCGGCTTGTTTTGGATTGGTGATGATTGCTATGAGGAACGCCCGCAGGACGGGGTATATGATGAATTTGAGCCGAGCAACGGAACGGCTGTTGTCATGGTAGTATTAGAGGGCGGAAAAGAGTATTACATAACATTCCATAACCATGACTATGACCGGATCTATGCGGATAAAGTCATAGATGATTTCATTGCCGAAAACATAACATCAGACATGTCCGTGGAGGAGATCGTCACAGCAGCAACAAAATGGGTAGCAGAAACCTTTGATTACAGCGATGAATGTGCGGCAGCTTACACAATGATCTCAAGAGGTGGCGGTGATTGCCATGCAAGTGCCGATCTGATCAGCCGGATCTGTCAAAAGTGCGGACTTCATGCCTGGTCACGCAATGCCAACAAAGATCCCGGCGCAGGTTCAGGTCATATGAATGCAATCGTTGAAGATAAGGAAAACGGTGTCTGGTATATCTGTGAAGCCGGTTATGGCGGAAAAGCTCCCAGATATTATAATGTTTATTTCAGGAAAAGCTTGTACTGTTATCGTTTTATTTCTTCGCAGGATATAGAGCTCTATCAAATAGATGCTGATAATGAGACAAATGCGAAAACAACGAGCATAATGGTCCCTTCTCAGATCGAGGGCTATACGGTCTCTTCGTTAGGCAAGTACTGCTTTAATAATTCTTCAAGGATTAACCATATAAGCATTCCGGATACTGTCAAAACTTTGAAAGAGGGAGCTTTCCGCAACTGCTCATCATTGGATTCAATGGATATCCCTTCAGGTGTTACTTCGATCGACACCGGAGTCTTCTATAACTGCAGGAATATGAAGACCGTAAAGATCCCGTCTTCAGTTACTTCGATCGGCCAAAATGCATTATACGGATGTCAGAAACTGACGGACATTTATTTTGAAGGTTCTGAAAGCGATTGGAAAAAGATCGAGATCGGAACGGGTAATGATGTCCTGTCCAAGGCTGTCATCCATTACGGTTCTTCGCCTAAGAACGGCTGGGAAAAGACATCAGACGGAAAGTGGACATACTATGACGTTGGCCGGCTTGCAACAGGCTGGCAGGAGATCGACAACCTGAGATATTATTTTGATGAATCGGGAATAATGCAGACCGGCTGGCAGCAGATAGATTCTTACTGGTATTATTTCAAAGCTTCAGGAGAAATGCAGACAGGCTGGCTTCGACAGAATAACAAATGGTATTACCTGGATCAATCAGGGCGTATGTTAAGTGATTCTATTTGGTGGATAGATGGTAATGGTTACTATTTTTCCGGGACTGGGGAAATGGTAAACACCAGATGGATTCAGCTATATAACAGATGGTATTACTGCAGCCCGTCAGGAAAAATAATGACAGGCTGGAATCAGATCGGCGGTAAATGGTACTATTTCTACCATTACGGAAATATGGCGACCGGCTGGGAAAAATTGGGCAACAGATGGTTCTATTTTGCAGACGACGGTTACATGGTCACTGGATGGAAGAAGATCGACGGCAAGTGGTACTATTTCGACAGTAACGGGTATATGCTTACAGGCTGGCAGAAGATAGATAACAAGTGGTATTTCTTCCAAACTGACGGCATTATGCAGACCGGATGGTTCAGCAAAGGCGGCAAATGGTATTACTTCAGATCTGATGGTTCCATGATGACCGGCTGGCTGAATCTTGGAAAGGATTGGTACTATCTCGGAAGTAATGGCGATATGGTCACTGGCTGGCTTGCCAGAGGCGGCAAATGGTACTTCTTTGACAGCAACGGCAAAATGGTGACCGGCTGGCTTTTAGATGACGGACATTGGTATTATCTCGATTCTTCCGGCGGCATGGTGACCGGTCAGGTGAATATATCCGGCAAAGATTATTATTTCGACGGATCCGGCATCTGGATCGAGAAGTGAAGCAGAACGATCAATAAAACAGATATTGGAAAGACAGGATTAACACTCTGAAGAGAGGTGATTAAATGAGTACCGGTTTAAGAAGATGTATCTCAGCACTGCTGGCAACGACAGTTGCACTTGGTTTTGTCGTGTTTGATAAAAAGGACGCCAGAGCAGCTGTCATCAAGGAGATCGATCTGTATTCAACTTCAAGCGACAGTCCGGTAAGTGTTCCGGGAAACTACAGAAAGTCGTATCAGATCACCCTTGCGGATCTGGGTCTGACCAAAGGAGAGATATCATCTTACAGCGTTCTGTTCAGACAGCCGGATGGAATTCTATATGAAGATTATAACTTTGCCGCTGTCAATGTATCAAACACCGGCCTCGTTACTACGGCTTGCTGGTATTGGAATAACGGAATTGGTTACAGTAATCCTCCGGAGGATTGGGACTACACCAGAACTACTCCTATTACCGGAACGGCGACGGTAAGAGTATATCTGAAGGATTACACTCATTACGACATAACATTCCACCACATTGATTACGATGCTGTTTATGCTGATAAGGTTATAGATGATTTTGTCGCGAAAAACATAACGTCGGACATGTCCGTTAAAGATATCGTCACAGCAGCAACAAAATGGGCCGCAGAATCATTTGATTACGGCAATACAAGTTCCGCATATTCAATGATCATCTACGGATATGGTGACTGCTGGGCAAGTACCGACCTGATCTGCCAGGTTTGCACAAAGTGCGGACTTCATGCCTGGTCACGCAATGCCAACAAAGAACCCGGCGCAGGTTCAGGTCATAGGAATGCAATCGTTGAAGATAAGGAAAACGGTGTCTGGTATATCTGTGAAGCCGGTTATGGCGGAAAAGCTCCCAGATATTATAATGTTTATTTCAGGAAAAGCTTGTACTGTTATCGTTTTATTTCT
>Ga0247611_10002905_pt1 | contig 26480 bp, 23 predicted proteins | sample 177DNAGHGhighgp2_FD_192422 | JGI IMG/M metagenome (GOLD analysis project Ga0247611, IMG submission 192422) | Sheep rumen microbial communities from Palmerston North, Manawatu-Wanganui, New Zealand - 1770 DNA GHGhigh gp2 | ecosystem: Host-associated > Mammals > Digestive system > Stomach > Rumen... | reverse complement strand
AGTTGGAGATAAGGTTACAATAACACTCATACCGGTTTTGGCAGCTGCCGGAATACCTATTGCAAAATTATCAGGCAGAGGGCTCGGACATACAGGAGGTACCATTGATAAGTTGGAATCAATTCCAAATTTTTCTTGTGCATTAACTGTTGATGAAATGAAATCGCAAGTAAAAAAAATTGGAGTAGCCATAGGACAGCAAACCGGTAATTTAACCCCTGCTGATGGCATTTTATATGCTCTGAGAGATGTTACGGCAACCATTGATTCAATGCCTTTGATTGCGTCCTCGGTTGTGTCAAAAAAAGTAGCTGCAGGAGCAGGAAATATAATTCTTGATGTAAAATACGGTTCGGGTGCTTTTATGAAAACTCCGCGAAAAGCGGTTGCACTCGCTAAATTAATGGTAGAAATAGGCAAACATCTAAATCGTTCAATAACCGCTGTTGTAACATCAATGGAAGAACCTTTAGGACGTGCAGTAGGAAATTCTGTTGAAATAATTGAATCAATAGAGTTTTTAAAAGGAAATATCGTAACCGGAGATATTGCAGAATTAACATATGATTTCGCAACTATCGCACTTATGCAGACAGGTAGATTCATTGATAAGAAAACCGCTGAGAATTACGTCAAAGAATTAATTCATAGCGGAAAAGCACTTGAAAAATTCAGGGAATTAATTATAGCTCAGCACGGAAACCCTGAAGTATTAGAAGATTATTCGAAATTTGCACAAGCAAAACATAAAATAGAAATTAAATCTTCAAAATCCGGTTATATAAGTAAAACCGATGCTTATAAAATTGCATACGGTTGCAAACTCTTAGGGGCAGGCAGAGAGAAAAAAGGTGATCCTATTGACTATAGTGTAGGAGTTTTTCTGAATAAAAAATCCGGAGAATACGTTCAAGAGGGTGAAATACTTTTCACAATGTTTGCAAATAATGAAGATAAAGCAAAACTCTGTGAAGAATGTTGTTTGGAAGCTTACGAATTTTGTCAGGAAAAACCTGAGAAAAAGGATTATATATACGAAATAATAAAACCATAGGGGTATTATAAATGTACAGAAATAACAGAATGCAATATGTAATAAAAACATGCTCGGGAGAAAATACTCAAGAGTTACAGAATTTGTTAAATGAGATGTCTATGAATGGGTGGGAGCTGTACAGCATGACAGAAATTGAGACAGAAGACGGCTTTGATTTTAACTGTATTTTCATGTCAGAAGCATCACCAAGTGATGATATTACCTCAGGGGATGTTATTAATATTGCATCCTTCAAAAGTAAAATGGAAAAAATGTTATCTCCTGAATTAACCCCATATGAAAAATGTATTGATATTCAATCAAAAATTGCGACACAACAGAGAAAAATTTCAAAAATAAAATCCGAGCTTGAAGGAGAAGCACCTGCTTCTATAAACAGAAAAAAGTTAAATGACAAAATGTCTGCCGGATTAAAAGAATTGGATGAATTAAAATTAAAACTTTCAAAAGCAATTTCTCCGGACATTATGTTTTCAAGATTAAAAGAGGATAAATTAACTATCAACCTGAGCAACGAATTACTTAGCTTTGTTGATATAGAAAAAGATTCAAACGGAGAAGATTTACTTGCTGATACCGTAAAATTAAGACAAAAACTGACTGATACTCTAGGGTATGTTCTGCCTAAAATAATTTTTAAGGATGACGATAATTTAAACCCTTACGAATTTTCAATTAATGTAAGAGGAAATGAGGTAGCAAGAGCTCATGCTTATCCGTCTTATTCAATGTTCTATTCGGAAGATTTACACATAGAAGAAATACCTTCCGATGCGATTTGTGAAACAGATGAAATTACGGGTAAGGAAATTATATGGCTTGAAAAATCAAAAACCAAAAATTTTTGGGAAAAGGGACTTTCAGGCTCGGAATATATTTCTAAGGTTTTGGAATATTATTCAATCAAATATGTTGAAGATTTGCTTGATTATGAGGATATCGACAAATATGTAGATGTAGTTCACAAATACAATTCTTTCCTGGTTGAAAATATTATGCCTGACTTCGTTAATGAAGTTGATATAAAATATGTTTTGACAAACCTTATAAAAGAAAAAGTTTCAATAAAAAATATAGTTTACATATTTGAGAAATTGAATGATTATGCTGAAGACAGCCCTAAATCTGATTTACTTACAAAATTAAGACTTGTAATGTCAAAAAATATTTGCAGTTCATTAACAAATGCAGAAGGATTTCTTCAGGTATTTGAAATTAGTGAAAGTACTCTAAGTGATATTTCTCCGAATATAGAAGATGAAGACAACTATATGATTACGGTAGACGGCACATTTGCAGAAACACTCGCTGACAAAATAAACCGTAAAGCGTTAAAATATAACATTTCTAACCCTATACTTGTAGTTCCTGTAGAATTCAGACAATTACTGTTCACGCTGCTTTCAAATTATGTAAGTAATATTACGGTTCTTGCTATCGAAGAAATCAGTTGTAATTGCCCTGTAGAAATTATTGATGAAGTGTAAACTTTTATCAATAAAAATAGCAAAAAATATTTTGTTCATGTTTTAAGGATTATATGCAAGTAGGGAAAATAACAACATACAAAACTGATTATACAAGACAGCCCAAATTAGCACCTTCATTTGAAAGGAAATTAAAACCGGAAGAAATCGACGACTATAAAGATAATGCAATTCTTGCAGCATTAGATTATCTGGGAACACAATCTGTCGCAATGATTTTACATGGTTCATGTAATCCTGTAACCGAATATGATATGGGTATAGGTTCACCATGCAATAAAAAAGCCGAAGAAGTAATTAATTTTGAGATGACTCACGGGTTTAACGCTAATCAACTTGGACCTATGGGGGAAGTAACAAGAGGAGATATTTCACCTTATTCGGCTACCGTATTTGCACTAAACAAGATGTTTATAGATGCCGAAGCCTTAACAACGGACAGGTATGCAAATATTTTACCACCTGAAGATCTCACAGACTTTAGAGTAAATTATGAAAACAATGGGAAGGGATATACCTATTCTAAATTCTTTGAGTCTTTTGAAAATTATGACAGAATTATTAAAGATTCATACCATAATTTTATCGACAAAGTCAGAAACGGAAACCCCGCAGCTCTTGAGTTAGATAAAGAATATCACGATTTTAAATTAAAAAAGAAAAATAAAGTAATTATGGCAGCTCTTTTCCAGGTACTAAGCAATACCTATGGTACGAGAGATGTTGCTGTTTGGGAAAGCGAAATTGACAGGAATTTACCGGAACTACTAGAGAAGCGTGATAAAAAAGCCATTGACAGATATAAGCAAATACTGAGACGTTCGGAAGATGATATAAACTCTTATATGTTTGGACAATTTTTGATTAACAAACAAATGAAAGAAAATAAACAATTCAGAGATACCGTTGGCTTTGAATACATAAATGATAATCTTGTAGGAAACGACAGAAGTGAAGAATGGATGTATCCTGAAGTTTTTCTTAAAGATTTTCGCTTAGGGTGTCCGGAAGGTGGAGAAGGTAATGCCCCTCAAGTATGGGATATTCCTGTAATTGATCCTAAAAAATTATTTAATAGCGACGGAACACTTGGACCTGCAGGAGTATTTTTGAAAGAAAAACTTGAAGCTGCACTTGAATATTGCGAGAACCTTCGTATAGACCATGCACTCGGGCTTGTTGATCCTTATATATATAAAAAAAGCAGTGTAAATATTGTTGACGGCTACCTCAACAGAGAACGTTTCTACGGTAACAATATTTCTCAAATTCATGGATTAGATCCATATGGAGATTATCAAAAAGTATTAGAAAAAATTGTACTTCCTGTACTTGCAGAACACGGCATAACTCCTGATAAAGCTGTTTGGGAAGATTTGGGTACTACTACCTGGATATTTGATGATATATACAGAAATAAACTTCGCTTGCCGGGCATGACTCAATTACATTGGGTAAGAGGAGAAGGTTCACCTAAAGAGAATTGGGCATTAATGGGTTCTCACGATGAGGATACAGCTATAAATCTGGTAAAAAAGACTGATTTATCACATTCTTGGGACTACAACAACGGACCTTGGCATATAGATTATCTTGCAGGATATCTTAATCAGGATAATGCAAGGACAGAAGAACGAGAACAATTCAAACGTCAATTACTTGCAAATCCGCTGGAGAGAGTAAAAGCTAAATTTGCGGAATTATTTGTTTCTTCTAACAGAATACAAATTCCGTTTACAGATTTCTTTGGTATCGATGAAAGATACAATGAAAAAGGTAAAAAAACTGCATATAATTGGAAACTCAGATTAAGTAAAGACTATCAGGATGAGTATTACAAAAATCTTTCCAGCGACAATCCGACTGCATTAAACATGCCGGAAATATTAAGAATGGCAGTTCAGGCAAGGATTGACCAGCAGGTTGTTCAATTTAGACGGGAACATGCAACTATGAACGATAATAGTGTTGATGAAAACAAAGTTGCTGAATACAGATTCAATTTACATAAGCAATTAAAACCTGTATTAGATAAACTCGCATATTACGAACAAGTATTAAAAGAAAAAGAATAAAGGTTATTATACAAATTAAATATTACAATTCTTACTTGACCGATAATTATATCGGTGTAATAATCTTGTTATGAAAAAGGAAAAGGTTAGTTTAACAGCTCAAAACAGGCTCATAATTTCAGGGTTATTAATTAGTACAGCCTTAATTATCTTTATTGCTATATTTTCAATATTTAATATACAAAAGATGATAAAAGACGGGTATCAAAGTTTTGGTGAAGGAATTTCAAAAACACTAGCCATTGAAAGTGTCCAATCTATTAAAGATTTACCTCAAAACGAAATTAAAAATTCTTTGGATGCACAATCCAAACTTTTGCTTTCAGGACATAGTGATATTGTCTTAATTGAATTTAGAGATACTAACGGAAATTTAATTTCATCAACAAAGAATCCGTTATTCAAAAATTCAAAACCTTCAATTACAGTTAATTCACCACTTGTAATAAACGGAGATAGTAATAATTACGGTTCTGTAACAGTCGGGCTTTCAGGGAGTGTTGTATCAAAAGTTACAAGAACAGCTCGTTCATCTCTAATGATTGTATTTTTAATAGTGTGGTTTGTTTTTGCCTTCGTCATCCTTATAAATACATATCTGATTACACGCGAATTAAAAATGCTGCAAAATGGCGTTAAAAAAATATCTAAAGGCGAATTTGGCTACAATATAGAAAGCGGAGAAGTAAGTTCTGAAATTCAGGAATTATTTAGGGCCTTTAATGATATGTCTAACAGGCTTCATATATACGAAGAACAAAATATCGACAGAATAATGCTTGAGAGAAATAAATTTGAAGCTGTATTAATGAGTATTGCAAATGGTGTTGTTGTATGTGATGATAACGATAATGTAGTTTTAATCAACAATCACGCTCAAGCTCTGCTTGAAGTAACAGAGGAACAGCTGTTAAATACCAAAATTCAAAACTACATTGACACGGCAGAAAACTACTGTTTCAAGGATAAAATTGAAGAATTTAAAGATACGCCACTTGATGTAATAGAAAAGCGACCTATTGAGTTTAATATTGATGTAGACAATAAAGTTATTAAAGCAATAATATCTCCAATGTTTACCCGCACAAAAGACTATGTAGGTTACATTATCGTGTTAATTGATATGACCAAAGAAGCAGAAATGGATAAAATGCGTTCTGATTTTATATCAAATGTTTCCCACGAATTACGTACTCCTGTAACTGTTTTGAGAAGTTATATCGATACCTTATACAATTTTGGAAATGAATTTGACTATGATACTCAAAAAGAATTTATCGGAACAATAAATCAGGAAATTATAAGACTGCAAAGCATGGTAAATGATATATTGGATTTTTCAAGAATGGAATCAAATGCACCTATGGAAAAATCCCTGAATAATATTTTAGAAGTTGTAGAAGATTGTGTTAATCAGGTATCAGTATTAGCAAAAGAACATAATTTAACAATTTCCGTAAGCAAAGATAACGATATTCCTGAATTTATGTTTAATTATAACGGAATACAAAGAGCTTTAACTAATTTTATGACAAATGCAATAAAGTATTCACCTGATAATTCACAAATCGATTTAAAAATTACGAATTTACCGGAAACTAATGAAGTTGAAGTTTCCGTAACTGACAGAGGATGCGGAATTGCACCGGAGCATCAAAAGAAAATTTTTGACAGATTTTACAGAGTTGAAAATAACGTACATTCGGTAAAAGGTACAGGTTTAGGGCTGCATCTTGTAAAAACTACTATTGAGAAGTATCATAACGGAAAAATATATGTAAAATCCGCCCTCGGAGAAGGTTCGACATTTGGGTTTATATTGCCTGCTAAAATAGAAACAGACGTAGAAAGAGTTATTTAAATAAGTTTCTTTTTCTCTGAACTTTTAGTATTTACATACCCTTTTTTATAATCCAATATTCTGCTGTTTGGGAGGAAAAACATTGCATATTTATCTTCTTCACTAATAAAACCTACACGATTATAAAGACCTACAGATGCAGAATTTTTAGCCTGAGTTTTTACGGATATCCCTTTGAAGTCCATAAAATCAGTCCATCTTGCTACTTCCCCTAACAAATTTTGTGCAAATCCCCTTTGACGGAAACTTGCATCAACAAACAAACTTTGTAAAGTCGTAAATGGTGTCATATCAATCGTTGAGTGAGAAACAGAAAAATGTAAAAAGCCACAAGGAACACCATTGTCACTAATTACGAATATTTTATTATTATTATCCAAAATTTTTTCAATATACTCTCTTAAAGCAGCATCATCAACTACTTGATTCATACCTTCTTGATATTTTCTGTACAAAGGCATCAGTTTTTCAATATTATCGTAAGTTATGTTGTCAATATTTGAACTCATTTCAAATTTTTCATTAACAGGAGTTGATTTTAGCCTTTGAAAACATTTAGAAATATAAGCGGAATTATATTCTGCAAAATTTGTAAGATAATCTTTTAATATCGTAAAAACAGTATTACCGTAATTTAATTCTCGCTCTTTCACAGATGAATTTAAATATTCTTTATATGCATCTCTTAAGAAAATGTCGGGTTTATTATCTTCCCATGTTGCAGAATTAAAGCGATTAACAACTGTAACATGAGGCTCTTTTAATACTTGAGTATCCCCAAAACTATTAATATATACTCTATTTTTCGAAAACACATCAATATTAATTTCATCAGAAGAAGAACCGATACTTTTAGCAATTTTCTGCAATCTTTTTATACTATTTTTTGAAAGTATATTTGCTTTATCAGTAATTTTTAAATTAGCCAGAAATGCTACTCTGTCACGATTATCTACTCTATTTATCATTAATACTCCTGCTTATATGAAAGTTTAAGAATAGAATTCAACAATAATATTAAAGCACGGGGAAATGTAATTTTGTGGATTTTAGGTTATAAATTTACAAAAATTAAAATACGCCTGACGGGAGTCAAACCCGTGACCTTCGGCTTCGGAGACCGACACTCTATTCAACTGAGCTACAGGCGCATAACATCATAGCCAAGTATATTACAAAATATAATAACTGGCAAGCAAAAGCACTCAAAGGATGACTTTCTCTCAAAGCCCCACGAAATAAACACATACAAGAAACTACTTAGCTGAAACAGTCACAACAACTTTTGCAGCTTTTTTAGTTCCACGTCTGCCGTTCTTAAAATATACTTCCTTCTTTGTCGGCTCAGGAGTAAATTCATCTTTCTGATAATTAATTAAAAATTTCATAAATTCAGGGCTAAACATAATGCTCCTTTTTTCAACTTACACATACCATAATTTAGAACTACACATATATAATAAACCATATTTTTAAGTAAAATTGCTATTTATTAACAAAATATTTACATAAATTTACCATCAAACCGAATTATAATATTTCAACATATACAAATTTAATGAAATTTATTATAAATTATTTAAATGCCGGCTTTAAGTAAAGCCGGCACTGTATGTTTACCAATTATTTTTTAATTCATTTAACTTTTTAACAAGTTCTTCTTCATTTGGTTGCATTGAAATAATACGTCGTGCTTTTGGATTGATAATACAAATATTACCGCCATTATTACAATTTTCTATGAAATATTCAACAGAACATTTGCAGGCTCCGTCAGGAATATGTCCGTTTTTACCATATGGAATACAGTATTCTTTACCATCTTCCGTCTGCATCCATTGGCGTTCACTCTCAGGTACATCTTTTTGACGGGAATCAACAATCGACATCACTTGAGATTCTGAAAATCTTTCCATTACTTTATGGCATTTCATTGATTTTGGCGCTGACATAGGTTTTAATTGAAATTTTCCATATACTCCGGCTTTACTTATTGCATTTGATATATCTTTTTTTATTTTAGCTTCAATAGGACAATATCTTTCCTTATTTTCCGGGTAGTATATAAAATTAGAATAGTAATGAAGTGCATCGTAATAATCATCAGTAGGGGCTGTATTATTATATACCCAATCAGGTATTACATCACCCATTAGTTCTTTTTTAGGCTGAGTTGTGTTTTGCTGTGGTGTATTAAAAGCAACTCTCGGAGTATTTGCAGTTCGTGTACTTGTAAGGTTTCTATGAGCAGCTTTTGGCTGATTACCGTTTTGGGCAACCCATTCTTCATAAGTTTGAGGTACACTATTTTTACTTTTAGTAACTTTATTTACCTGTTTAGATTGTTTATGGTTGTTTATTTTTGTGTTAGCCCCGAAATTGCATCCTGCGGTGCATACGGCTAATATTAAAAACATTGATATTAAAAACTTTTTGTTCATATTATCTCTCCTTCTTTGTAGCCAATTATATATTATTTTTTTCTACTTGGCAAGAATAATCAAAGATAATAAATTTTAACAAAGATTGCAAAACACTAAAAAAAAGTGGTATAATGTATATAATGAGTTTTGCCGGGCATTGCTTATTAGTGTTAACCGTTAATTTTAAGCGAGGTAATTAATGGAGAATGTAAATTTAGTTGTTGGTTCAGGCTTTTCTGGTGCTACAATAGCGAATCTTCTAGCTGTAAATCTAAATGAACCTGTTTTGGTAATAGATAAAAAAAACAATATTGCGGGTAACTGTTATGATTACAGGGATGAAAACGGTATTATGATTCAAAAATATGGTTCTCATATATTCCATACTAATTCTAAAAAGGTATGGTCTTACTTAAAACAGTTTACGGATTTTAATACTTATATGCATAAAGTCGTTGGTATTTTAGACGGTATAGAAACTCACATCCCGTTTAATTTAAATACTTTGCATGATGTTTTTCCGGATAGTTTGGCAACAAAATTGGAAGAAAAATTACTTGATATTTTTGAAATAAATTCCAAAATTCCTATACTTGAATTTACAAAGCAGGATGATGATGATTTAAAATTCTTAGCAAATTATGTTTATGAAAAAGTCTTTTTGCATTATACGACCAAACATTGGGGAGTTACACCAAAAGAGGTTGATGATGCCGTCACTGCAAGAGTACCTTTCTATTTAAGTAAGGATAACAGATATTTTCAGGATATTTATCAGGGTATTCCGTTGGAAGGTTATACTAAAGTTATTGAAAAAATGTTGAATCATAAAAATATAACGGTGAAACTGAATACAGATTATAAAGATGTTGCAAATACAAAATTCAAGAGGATATTCTTTACCGGTTCTATTGATGAATTTTTTGATTATAAATTCGGTGCATTACCGTATCGTAGTGTTAAATTTAAATTTGAAACCTACGACAAAGAATATTATCAATCATGTGCTTGTGTAAATTATCCTTCTAATTATGATTTTACAAGAATACATGAGTATAAATATTACTTAGATGACAGAACTGATAAGACCGTTATTGCAAAAGAATACTCGGAAGACTATATTCCCGGTTTTAATGAGCCATCGTACCCTGTTCCAAAAGACGAAAATGCCGCTTTGTACGGAAAATATTTAGATGAAGCTAAAAATCTTGAGAATGTATATTTCTTAGGCCGTTTAGGTGATTATAAATATTATGATATGGACAAGGCTATTTTGAGAGCTATAGAATTATTTGAGGAGATAAAACCATAAATGCCTAATATCTTAGTTACCGGTGGAGCCGGCTATATTGGCAGTCACAATGTTTTAGCCCTTTTAAAAAAAGGCTATGATGTTGTTATATTTGATAATTTAGAAACAGGTCATAAGGAAATCGTTGATGTTTTAACTTCAATTAGTGCGAAGGGTAAAGTCATTGATTTTATTAAGGGTGATTTGAAAAACTATGATGATATAGAATCTGTTTTTAAAATTTATGATATTGCTGCGGTTATTCATTTCGCGGCTTATTCTCTTGTCGGAGAATCAGTTTCAAATCCTCAAAAATATTATTATAATAATGTTTTTGGAACTTTGAATTTATTAAAAGCGATGCTTGAAAATAATGTAAACAAGATAGTTTTTTCTTCCTCTGCCGCTGTTTACGGTGAGCCTGTTACTGTACCTATGGACGAAAACCATCCGAAAAATCCGATAAATCCATATGGAAAATCAAAATTAATGATTGAAAACATTATGGATGATTATGATTTGGCTTATGGTTTAAGAAGTATCCGCCTGAGATATTTTAATGTTGTTGGTGCTGATAGTAGCTGTTTGACAGGGGAATGGCATGATAATGAAACTCATCTTATTCCAAATATTCTGAAAGCTTCTTTTAGTGACGAGGATAAAGTTTTTAAATTGTATGGGAACGATTATGATACAAATGATGGCACTTGTATTAGAGATTATATTAATGTAGAAGATTTAGCAAAAGCACATATTTTATCATTAGAGTGTTTACTGAATGGTGGTTATACCGATACATTCAATCTCGGAACCAGAAGTGGTGACAGTGTTAAAGAGGTTTTTAAAATTTGTGAGGAAGTTGTTTCCGAAAAAATTCCGTTAGTTGTAGAACCTAAAAGGGAAGGTGATCCGGTTTGTTTGGTCGCGGACAATACAAAAATTAAGGATTTATTTGGGTGGAGCCCGAAAACATCCTTAAAAGACAGTATAACAACTGCTTATAATTGGGAAAAATATTTACAAGATAATTTTTTAAAGATTAAAAACTAATTTCTTAATAAAATTTCAAGTCCAAACAAAGTTAATATTTTACAATTAGGTCTGGATTTGTCAGGTTCTATTGAAAACCATTTTTTGGACTTTGGAGTTGTATATACTGCAGTTTCGTCTTCTTCTGTAATCAAAGGAAGTGTAAACTCAGCTGCTGTTATTGTTCTTTCCTGTTCAAGCTGTTTAATTCTTTGTCGTTCTCTTTCTATATCTAAAACATGTTCGTTCAATTTATCAAGGCTTTCCTGCTTTAATTTTTCTACTTTAAATTTATCCGCAGGTTTTACGAAGGATTTAGTTTTTACCGTATATATATCAAGTAATTCAACCAAGTTATCGTAATTTTTTTCAACAAGACCTTTTACTCCATTTAATTGTTCGCACATATGATTAAAGCTTGCAAAATATGCCTTTGCTAAGGCAAGTTGTTTATCTTTATCTATGTCGAATACCTTGTGGTATTGATAAATGCAATCATCCATATAAACTTTTTTTGAAACAAAATTATATAACCAAATAAATGAGATATCTTCGAGTTTAAGTCCTTCCGCAAAACTTATATTGTTATCTTTTATTATTGATAATTTAAAAATTTTGTTAAATATCGCAGAATTAGATTTTTTAGCAATATCAAATGTTAAATCAAAAAATCCGTCTTGTCTGATAATTAGTTCTTCTTGTTCTTTTTGAATATTTATTTTACTATCTTCATCTTTGATAATTTTTGAACCAAAACAGAAATAATCAACATTAAAATTTTTAAATATTGCATCTGTATATTCAAAAAGTGTAGGTGCAATTAAGTCGTGAGGATTTGCAAAGTAACAATAATCTCCGGTAGCTTTTGACAGAGCTAAATTTTTAGCTCCAGCCGTATTTTTAACTTCATAAGTTAGAAGCTTAATGCGGTTATCTTTCTGGGCAAATTCTTGTAGAATACTCATCACGCTTCCTGAAACAACCTGGCTTACGCAAAGAATTTCAATGTTTTTGTGCGTCTGTCCGCAGATATTTTCAAGACTCTTAAAAAGAACTGCTTTGTCTTCATCGGTTACCGGTAATATTACACTGATTTTAGCCATACTTCCTCTTTTATTTTTATTTTACATTTCGATAATATAATGTATAACATGTTTATAAAACATACATTCATATGATATTTATAAATTTACTCAGTTATATAAAATACTATTTGAGAAAACTATATTTTTATATAAAAGGTGCATCTTTTAGTGATGCACCTTTTTAATTATATTATGTTTGGCTTGGGGTTTCTGTTTCTGTTTCAGATTGAGATTCTGTTTGCGTTTGTGTTTCTGTTTGTGAAGGAGGCTCTGTCGTTGTTGCCTTAGGCATTTTTATTTCAGTTCCCGCTTTAGGTTCTTTGTCCGGATTCATTTTTACAAGCTCACCTATTCTTTCGTAAATCTGAGCATATGTTGGATTTTCTACTCCGGTATCCTGAAGATTTTTCTTTGCGAGCATCCACCAACTTGTACTTTTGTCTAATGTTTTTACTTCAGTATTATCATCATTATAGTTTTCAATGTTTGCTTTATCAACAGCTTTATTTACGTATTGTTGTTCTTCAGCTGCATTATCAACCCCAAAGGCTGCGTCAGCCAGTTGGGCTTTTACGCTGTCAGGAATTTTAATTTCTGCACCAATTCTGAACCAATTACGCTTTGCATCTTTTGGATTTGCTTCCGCCAAAGCTTTATATCGTGGATCATCTTTTGTTAAATTAGGATCTCCAAAAATTCTTTGAGCGGTTCTTAGGAAGGTTTCACCTTCTTTTGCAAATACTTTTCCATCGTGAGATGGTTGAGTTTCACTCTGAGTTTGGGTTTGGGTTTCCGATTGAGTTTGAGTTTCCGATTGAGTCTGAGTTTGGGTTTCAGACTGAGTTTGAGTTTCCGTTTGAGACTCGACTTGGGTTTCAACAGCAGTTTCTTCGTTCGGATTTGAGATGTTTTCGGTTACTTCTGTTCTTGTTCCGTCAGGAGCAGTATTTATCTGTTTTTTAGGAATATTTGATTCGCCTTCGTATTCGTACTCAACTTTTTCGCTGACGCCACCGCCTTTATCAGTTACTTTTGATGTAACTCTGCCTTGTGGGTCATAATTAGTCGTTACAGCACCCTGTGTAACTGATTTTGAGCCATCATCATTATATTTTGTGATTGTTTCTGCATTATTTTTAATTGAGCGTTCTTCTTTTAGTACAAGCGGATGTTCTCTATCCCCTTCAACAAGTGTTTTAATAAGTACTGTACCGTCTGCTGCGGGTTTTGACACTACTACAATTTCATTTGTTCCGTTATTTTGCAGTGCAAGCACGGTTTCAGTATCTTCAGGTCTTATTTGTGCAACTCTTGCTGCTATTTCCATAATTTCTTTTTGTTGTTGATCATTAGGATCTAATTCTTTGGCATCAGCTAGAACCTTAGCTTCTGTTTCATTTAGTTCTTCGTTATTATCCTTATCGATTTTGTCAAAGAATGAATTTTGAAGAGCATTGTTTTTAATCTGTTCTTGTTTTACTCCTTTTTTTAAAGGTTCCAAGTATGTGTTTACAAATCTGCTAACCGGATTAACCATCATTTCCCTCCATAAATTTAATATTATAACCATTCGATACAACGGTTCTATTTTATACTTTCTTTAAATTAAATTTAAAACTTTTACAATTATTTACAAATTAAATGAAAAAAAATCATCTTTATGGTTTTATAATAGGATATGAGTCTATCTATAACATGCTCTTTAAAGAGTAATATGTATCCTACTAACAGGTGTTTAAATTATAAGAAACAAGATGGAGGAACATCGTCTTGCAGTGTGTTTTGTTCTCCGCAGGAATTAAAACGTCCGCTTAATAGTGCGTATTATCCTCTGAAAAATTTTAATATTAATAAACTGAGTTTTACCGGATATTATGGTGATCAACAACCGCTGAAAAAGCTATTTTGGATTTCTACGGGCAGGAATGACGTTTATGAAGATAATTGGACTCATGACCATATCTATTCTACAGGTTATTATAAATGGGTAAATGCCCATCCTGCCGAGTTATTAACGAGAACTCCCGAACAGGTAATACAATCTGTTTGTACCCTTACAAAACCGGATATGCAGTATCCCGGTATTCCTTCTTATATTCCTTCACCAAATTATGGTGATAAATGGGGCAGATACGCTAATTATATAGAAATTAATCCAAGACTTGTCGCAAAATATGATGGCAATACTGTATCAGAAGGTTTGTTTGGCGTAATGAAATTACTGCCTGCAATTCCGCCGACAGCGGGTAAGTGCGCAAATTGCATCGTTCTTTCCCAGTTATATCCGTCTTTATGCGGAGATGGCTATTTGGATGACCAATCCCTTTACTGTGTAAATTTACATACCGGAATTAGCAACAATCTCACATCCGGGGGGCTTTACGGCAAAATGGGTGCTGATGAACAGGTAAAAGCGTTTAATGATTTGGCTCATCTTCTTGGATTTAAAACAGGTATAAGAATGCCTTTATCCGCAGGACAACTAAGGGTGCAGGGTAGACAGTTTAATTGGGGTGAGCATGAAAAAGCCTTTATTGATGCTTGTGTTTGGGCGGTAGAACTTGGCTTTGATGCAGTATATTTTGATAGCGGAAAACATATTTTAGATCTTGACGGATATTCCGGAATAGGGGATTTGCCTAATGAAAAGGCATTTGCGTATATTTTATATCAAATTCGCAATCAGACCGGCAGAAATGATTTAGCCTTTATTGGTGAAAAATGTAATGATAATTACCATTATAAAGAATTAGGACTTACTGCCGGCACAGATTGGGGAAAAGCTGATAATATTGATAGCGTGAAACATGAATCAAAAAAACAAGCATATAACAGAGAATATGCAGCAGGTCCTGAGGTTTCTAATGATAATGATTATGGTGAATTAAATTTTGAAACAAGATTGAATAGGCTGAATTCATGCCTGTGGGGATACGAAAATAAAGAAGATAAATTACCATCTTTTATGCAGCTTCATGATATTTTCCCGTTGTCACCATATATAAATACCCACGAAGCAATGATGCACGCTCAAAAAATGTCAGGCTCAGATGCTTGGACAGATTGCGAAAGACATTGGGCAGGCGTATTTAATACTTCTGAAGCTGCAAACAGGTACAGAGAAGATGTTTATCACATTTTTGAAAATGCAATAAGAAATTAGGCTCAAAAAGATAAACATAAAAATGCGCTAAGATTAATATAATCGACAAAGAGTAACACTTTGAGTTAATTCATCTGTGTTAAAAATGTGTCCGCCGTAAACATCAAGATATACATCCGACATTATATCTCCTATAAATTTTATAACCCTTTTTTCAGGTGGTTCTTTAGGAGTTGGGATATCATTTCTGTTATTCCCCATATATATTTTTATATTCCTGTTTGGACAGACTTCTCTTAACAGTTTTTTTGAATACTCTGTGATTGCATCTCTAATTTTATCACCGACCTCATCTGATGGTTTAAAATTGTTATTCATTTCAACATTATCAATTATAAATACAGGCTTATTGTCCGTTTCCGCAAAATAACACAGAGCATTCCCTATTGTATTACCGGTATTGTTATCGACAAGTTCAATCATATTGAAACTTGTATTCAATAAGTAAACAGGCATCATATCTCCGTTACGGCGTCCCATACCTATACAGCAGGTTGAATAATTCCCCTGAAAAATATCTTTAAAAGGATCTCTGTCCCACATTTTTATGGTTAAATTATATTCATTTTTCCCGTTATTTGTGTTTATATTCTTTATTTCATCTTTTATCTGTAATAAGTCATCATGAGAAGTCAAAATTTCATTAGCCCAAAATCTTAATCTTTCACTTGATGAATTTTTATTTCGTTCAGCTCTTGTCCAAACCTTATCAAGATTTTTCAATATTTCATCATTAAACATAAGTAACTTTTTCTTACTTTGGTAAATTGTTTTAGGAATATCTAATTTACCATCACGCAAATCTAAATTGAGCCTGCTTATAATATGTTTTCTCGCAGGTGATTTTAATAATCTTTCGTTTACTTCATAAGTGATTCTTTCAGAACACTGCTTCAACTGCTTTTTATTATTATCCTCAGACACAAATTGTATTTCGCAAGATTTTGGCGGATTAAGCCATTTATCATAATCGAATCCATAACCTCTAAAGAGTTTTTCATTCAAATCATTTGATATTGCATAAAGATTGTCCCCATGTAAAAATTTTCTAAAATCCCCGTTATTTGCTGCCTTAATTAAATCTACAAGAGTTCCGTTGTCTTCGTACTCCAAAAACTGTTTATCTAAATGCGGAATATAATCCCGATTCCATTTAATTGCCGTATAATCATCATTTTCAGGAAGAATTAATTTTCTAAGATCCTCATCATTTATTAGAATAATATCAGATGAAGTAAAAAAAGGCTTATAATAGTACCTGTTCAACTCGTTAAATTGAGTTCTGTTATTATTCGGGAGTGATGATTTTATATTAAATTCTTTATTATATTTATTTTTTGTATATGTATAAAACGGTTCTACTCGCATTTTAAATATTTCCTGCATAGATTAAAATGCGTAAAAAAATAAAATTGCTAGAACATAATCGTTTTTTACAAAAATTAAGATAACTATATACAATATTACGCAAATATTATGTTTATATTGTACATATTTCAATTAATAATCATATTGCTCATGTGAATGAAGATATTCTTTAATTATATTCAAAGATGCCTGAACGATACGTGTAACACGAGAAGAAGACAATCCAATTTGGGTTGCAATGTCTTTTACCTGCATATTACGATAAAATCTATACTCAACGACAGTTCTTTCTTTTGGCGGAAGTGTAGAAATTGCCTCTCTAATCATTCTTCCCATTTCAGAAATTTCAGCATTTTCATCAGGCATTGCATGATTATCTTTTAAGAAGTCGAATGGAGAATCGTTGTCGCTGGCAGCATCAGATAATCCTTCAATAGATAGTACGGTTTCATAGATGGCTTCTCTGACTTTTGTTTTGGTAAATCCTTCTTCGCCCGTACCTTCAGCTTTTTCTTCCTCATCTTCGGCTTTATGTTTTAAAGAGTACCATTTATATCTTATACGCAGTTCATTTCTAATTGCCCAACGAACTGCTGTTGCAACATATGCATCGTTATAACGTGCTAATTGCTCAGGGGTTTTGTTTTTAATAAGTGCTTGAATAGCAATAATACCGATAGAAAGTAATTCCTCATACTCCAACATGTGAGAAGGAACACGATTAAATTCAACTCTTGCAACACGTTGAACTAAATCTAAATACTCTCTTATTCTTTTATTATTTTCTTGCTTTTCTTGCATCATCATACTAACTAGTCAGATAATATCAATCTAAGCCTATGATACATTATTTTTGTTTATTTTTCAAGTTGTAAACAAAAAGTAAAATTTCGGCAACGGCTTTATACAATTCCGGCGGGATTTGCTGATTCAAGTCAACCATTTTGAACAATGCTCTTGCAACAGGGGGATTTTCTATTACCGGAACACCGTGTTCTCTTGCAATACTGATAATTTTTTTCGCAATCAACTCGGTTCCTTTTGCCGTTAACATTGGGGATTCCATTTCTTCCTGTTTATATTTTAATGCACATGCTATGTGTATTGGGTTTGTAACAACAAAATCTGCTTCAGGTACTGAATCCATCATGCCCTGCTGGAGCATTTGCATACGTCTTTGTCGTAGGGCAGCTTTGACATTTGGATCTCCTTCAGTGTTTTTATATTCATCTTTTATTTCTTTAAAGGACATTTTTTGATCTTTTAAGAACTTCCATTTTGTAACGCCGTAATCCGCAGCTGCAATAACAAGAAATGCTATGCAAGCTTTAAAAATAAATTCAGTCATTAATTTCCCAAATTCAATCATTACTGCAAAATTATTATCAATAGCAGCAAGCATAAGAATTTGTTCTATATGCGACATGTAAACCATATAACCTATATAGCCGAGTAAAGCTACTTTTACTATGTTTTTGAATAATTCAAACAAAGTTTTAATCGACATGATGTTTTTGAAATATTTTGTAGGATTTAGTTTATCAAGCTTTGGCATAAGCGGTGCAATAGCAACCAGCGGTCCGACCTGTATAAAATCTGCAAGTATTGCAACCAGCCATGCAACAAATAATATAGGGGCTATTATCATAACGGCAGCTTTTGCTGTTATTGTAAAAATATATGTCAAGCCTATTTTATCTAAATTTGTATTTGGTATTTGCTCATACATCAGGGTAAATAATTGAGTAATTTGATGCCATATAAAAGATGCAAGCCCGAAGATTACACTAAATAATACCAAGAGGGCAACCGCCATTGAAAAGTCTTTAGATTTAACTACCTGACCTTCCTTCCTCGCCTGCTCTAGTTTTCTCGGGGTGGCGTCGTATTGCTTATCCTCATCACCCATTGGTGCAATCTTCCTTTCTGCTTATATTATATCAAAAAATATTATTTAGTGAAATTATCGTCTGATAGCCTTTATGTATAAATCATTATAATGATGTTTTTATTATTTTCATGTTATTATCTTGATATGAAAACTTTAGCTCAATTTGTACAAAAAAGACGAGATGATTTAGGTATGTCCCCAAAAGGCTTGGCGGCAGTTTGCAATTTGGATTTGAATCTTATTGAAGAAATTGAGGCTGGAAAAGAGTTATTTTTACCTGTAACAGTCAGACAAAAATTAGCTAAGGGTTTGAAATGCGAGCCGGAAACAATAAAAAAATATGAAATAGATTTTGATACACACTTTGTGTCGGATCAGATAATCGAAAGTTTAAAAGAATTAATTTTAAGTGATGCCGGCGGACTTAAATGCCCGAAATGCGGAGCACCTCTCGTTACAAGAATTGCTAAAATGTACGATTTGGAAGATAATTTGATGCTTCATCCAAAAGCTCACTGTACAAAATGTGCATTTCAAATTCATTAAAATTTTTATAAAAAACATGTTGACAATTAAATTTGTTCATGTTATAACGTCAGTGGGGTAAATGTATATTTATAAGTCTTGTCAAATGACGAGACTTTCTTTTTGTTCTAGTCTTGTTTTGAGTTAATAAACCCACTAAAAGTATGATAAAAAATTATTTTTTATTTTGTATTATTTTAATATGTATGACTATAATTTAGAATTTGAAGATAAAGAATTAAAAGCGGTAGGCTTGGAGTTAATGTTTATGACTCCTGAAAAGTGCAGCAGTGATGATGGTATTACGGCTGTTGAACTTGCAAAATTAGTAGATTTACCTGTTGAAACAGTAAAGAAAAAATTAGTCATATTAAAAGAAGCTGAAATTGTCAGAGTAAAAGGAATAAATCCAAAATATTGGAAATTTGATAATTATAATTTTCAAAGAATGGATGAGGATGATGATGTTTACAGATTATTATGTAACTTTGACGATGTAGACTTTGACAGATTTTTCCAATATTAAAAGTTTTCTGTTAATTCAAATTTTCAAAAGCACTGTCCACAACATGTTTAATTTCATCAGGCGTGAAGTTTGTAGCTTCACCGTTATATGAAAGCCATATAAGATATTCAATGTTTCCGGAAGGTCCTTTTATTGAGGAATAAGTGAGTCCTTTTATCTCGTATTCGAGAGATTTTGCACAATCAATAACTTTTTTTATTACTTCTTCGTGAACCTTTTTATCTCGCACTACTCCGCCTTTTTCAACATGCTCTTTCCCTGCTTCAAATTGAGGTTTGATTAAACATACCATTTCATGAAAATCCGGGTTTAAAAGCTTTTTTAAGTTTGGTAAAACTTTAGTTAATGAAATAAATGATAAATCGCTTACCAATAAATCCGATACATGTTCACCTTCAGCATATATGTCTGAAAAATTACAAATCTTTAAATTAGTTTTTTCTATTACTTTTACTCTTTTATCCGAGCGAATTTTCCAATCAAGCTGCCCATAACCTACATCTGCTGCATATACAAATTTAGCACCGTTTTGGAGCAGACAATCCGTAAATCCTCCTGTTGATGCACCGGCATCAAGACAAACCCTGTCATGTACATCAAAGTTAAAGCTATCAAGAGCTTTTTTTAATTTGAAACCGCCCCGAGATACATAAGGCATGGATTTTACAACAATATCGTATTCTTTTGAAATATTTATCTGAAAGCCGGCTTTAGTTATGTATTCGTCATTAATTTTTACATTACCGGCAAGTATAGCGGCTGCAGCTTTGCTTTTGGTTTCAAAATATCCTAAATCGGTTAAATATTTATCAAGTCTTTCTTTTGGCATATTAGTTCTCACAAATTTTATTTTGAGTAACTATCGTAGATAAAATCGCAGCCATAGTCCAGAAAATAAACTGAATTTGCGGTCTGAAAAATACTGTATCAACAAGTCCGTGTATCATCATAGCAAAAATTGATAAAACTGAAATTGAAACAAAGATGATTTCATCAATCCTGTCGGATTTTAACATAAATGTTATACCCTGTTTCAGCATGGTTATTATAAATCCTAAAAATGCAATAAGTGCAAATATCCCGCTTTCTACCGCTGTTTCTAAGAATATATTATAAGAACTCAGGGCATCAAACCCTGTTCTCATATATAGCCCGTAAATCTCTCTGAAATTTTTATTTCCGACACCTATACCAAGCAGCCAATTATCCTTGAACATTTGCATAGAGGATTGATAAACATTAAACCTGAAGGAATTGGATGAATCCTGCCTCATTGCAAATATTGAACATATTCTGGCTCTTAGCGATGCACTCAGTAAAAATGCACTTACTCCCAATGCAATGACTGTTCCTATAATTGATAAAAATGCGGTTTTATATTTGTGCCATAAAAATTTTGCACCTATTAAGAAAAGTCCGCAAAAGATAACGAAACAGCCGATATAAGCACCTCGACAGCCTGTAAAAAATAAAGTAACGGTGCTGATACATGATAATACCAAACATACTAAAGCCTGTTTATAATGTTTTGCTGCGGTATATAAAGCAGTTAGCCCAAATAATGCAGGAATTCCTGCAACAAAATATCCGCCAAGCAGATTTGGATTTAATGGTTGTAGAGTTCCATAGACTCTTGTCATTATCTGTTCAGGATTAAGGTTTGATACATCCTGCCATGTTGAGATTTCACTAACATGTGCAAAATTCTGCATTATCCCGATAATACTTTCAAAACTAACGCATAATCCTATTGCAGTAAGAATATGCGGAATATGATTTCTATGGGATTTGAAATAGTGTACAACAGAAATGTAGAATCCTATATACGTTGCAGTTTTCATAAACCCTTTCAAACTCAATGCAAATAAAGTTGAACCGGCAAGACTTATTATAACCAACATAAAATAAGCCAAAAGCCAAAGCTCAAATCTGTTTGGATTAAAGTTATCTTTTGGTTTTATAATTGCCTGAATAAGAGTTAAAAAAGTCGTGATTAGTGCAACAAATCCTATTATATCTGAGGACATACTTGTCGACAGCAAAAATACGGAAATTATCGATATGAAAATCATTTTGTCTATATTTTGTAAGAGCAAACTGTTTTCATATAATATATTCAAATGTTTTTGAGTAAATTGTAACAGATTATTGAACATCATCGATTTTATTTATATTTGTTGTTATGTCATCTTTCATATCTTCATGGGTTACAGTTATACTTGCAACTGTTCCGTTAAATTTATAATCAGCACCCTCTAAAGTAATAGGTAATCCCATTTTTATTTTGTTACCGCCGACAACTGCACCGTCTTTTGTGATTTTTGCTGTATCGGTTAAAGTTACTACGATATCATATACATATGGCTGAGAATAATCTTCTGATATCAAAACTTTTTTAGGTGCATTATTTTTTACATTTGCGAGCATCGGTAAAACTATTTTTCTACGTTCGGATTTTACACTTAAAACTTCCAAATCTGAGTATGGTACATTTCTAATACTTATGAAAGTTTTAGTTTTTGGTTTTATAGGTGAAGAATCCCCGGTTAATGTTATACCTCTCATATAAACATCGAATACTATAGGTGAAGTTGTTTCTATTTGTTTGTCAGCAGTTTGTCTAAAATGTTTGAAGGTGAAAAATCCGACAATAAGCGCTGCTATTATTCCGACAATAACTATAATATCGAATATTCTGAGTTTTTTTAAAAATTCAAATTTATCCATAAAATTCTCCTTACAATTTTTCAACCGCCGAGATGAGTTCATCAACGGTTGTTGTAGCACAACCCCATTGTTTTACAACAATGCTGGCTGCAATATTTCCAATTAATGCTGAGTAAACAGCATCTGCACCTGCTGCAAGTGCCAAAGAATAAACTGCCGTAACAGTATCCCCCGCACCTGTAACATCAAAAACTTCTGATTTGTTGAATACAGGAATTTTTGTGTATTTACCGGTCTTTTCTGCAACGAACATCCCGTCAGCTCCACATGTAATCAGGATTGCTTCGGCATTTGTTTCTGATAGTAATTTATCTCCTGCTTTTCTTAAATCAGTTTCTGATTTTATTTCAAAACCGACAGATTTTTGTGTATCCGGAAGGTTAGGTGTCATAGATGTAATATTTTTATAACTGCCCAAATCACGTTGAGCATCGACTATAACCTTTTTCCCGTATTTATTGGCAAGTCGGATTGTTTCAGAGATAACTTTTTCTGTCAGAGTTCCTATATGATAATTTGACAGAATAACTGCATCATAGTTTGGTATTGCTTTTTCAATATTAGCAATAACCTTATTTTCTGTATCAGATGATAATGGGGCATTCGTCTGTCTGTCAATTCTAACGATTTGCTGCGTGATAGAAGTTGTAATAGAACCGAGTATTCTTGTTTTGGTAATGGTTTTTCTCGTCTTATCTTTTACGACATACTGAGTATCAATATGGGCATCTTGGAAGGCTTTATCAAGTTGTTCTGCCTGATAGTCTTCACCGAAAACTCCTACAACGGAAACTTTACCGTTATTGAGTGTTGCAACGTTATGGGAAGCATTCGAAGCCCCGCCAAGAATGGGTTTAGTTTGGGTATGCTGGAGTATAAGAACGGGTGCTTCTCTTGAAATTCTTTCTGCATCGCCGTATACCATTTCATCCATTGCTAAATCACCTACAACAAGGATTTTAGGCTCAATAAGCTTTTTTATATAAGAAACAAGTTTTTCTTTATCTATATTCATATCAAAATTTTATCTCACTAAAATTGCATTAAATAAATTATCATAAAAATACCTGAAAATCAAATTCGTTAAGCAAAACTACTATTGTTTGATTATTTTGTTATTATCATCAACTATAATAACTGTCGGGGTGTGTGAATCGATTTCAGAGTTTTCTAAGTATGCATAAGAAATAATTATAACTTTATCTCCCGGTTGAACTTTTCTTGCAGCAGCACCGTTAAGGCAAATACAGCCTGAGTTAGCTTCGCCTTTAATTACATAAGTCTGAAATCTTTCTCCGTTATTCACATCCAAAATATCAACCTTTTGCCACTCTCTGATTTTAGCAGCTTTCATGAGAGTTTCATCTACCGTAATTGAGCCGACATAATTAAGATTGGCATCAGTAACGGTAGCTCTGTGTATTTTAGAAAATAAAAATTCTTGTATCATTATATTTATACCTCGGTTCGTAATTAATTATACAACGAACAAAATTTTGATACAAATTCTGATTATTTACACTTCAAATTTATATCCGCCGCCGTAGATTGTTGAAATATATTTTTTGCCGTTTGAAATTTTATCGAGTTTTGAACGTAAATGTCTTATATGTACTCTTATTGTTTCGATGTCATCATCAGGTGCATATCCCCAAATATCTTTCAATAATTGAGCTGAAGATACCATATTCCCGTGGTTTTGGAATAATAAATTTAGTATATCAAATTCAATAGGGGTTAATTTTGCAACTTTATCATTAATTTTAACGGAATAGGTTTCAGGAAGTAGTGTTACTTCACCTAAAGTCAGTAAATCTCTTGTAGAGGCTGATTTTGGTATTTGATTCGTTCTTTTTAGTAATGCTCTTACTCTGACTTTTAATTCTTCCATCTCAAAAGGTTTTACAAGATAATCGTCTACTCCTATATTAAACCCGTTAACCTTATCGTTTAATTGAGATAAAGCTGTCAACATAAGGATAGGAATATCTTTTGTCGAATCGTTTTTCCTTATTCTTTGTGCTACAGTAAATCCGTCTACATCCGGCATCATAACATCCAATACTACAAGAGAAGGAATTTCCTGTTTGCATAAAGCAAAACCCTTTACTCCGTCATGTGCCTGTATTACCGTATAACCCTCTAACTCAAGATTTACTTTTATAAGTTCGTTTATTGCTATATCATCGTCTACAACTAATATTTTACTCATAGTAATTTAATTCTATTCTCAACATAAAAAAAGTTAAACAAAAATTTAGAAGGCATATTAATAATTCTTAATAAAAATAACCTTATTGAATGATGTATTATTGTTGATTTTAAGGCATATTAATATACTGTAAGCTTAAAAAAAATTTTTTTTAAGTGTAAATTTTACAAAAAAATTGTTTTTTATAGTAATATGTATAGCGTAGTAGTTTTTGATAAATATACATAAGTATAAAAGGAGGCACATGAATTGGCAATAACTTCACCATTTAAAGCATTTACTGACGGGAAAACAGAAATTCATTTAGGGCAACATGTACTTGCAGAATTTTTTGATTGCGACCCCAATACGTTAAACAGTTTAGATAAAGTAGAAAAATATATGGTTGACGCCGCTTTAGAGTGTGGTGCAACAATAGTTCAAAAATGTTTTCATGTTTTTAACCCGTACGGAGTGTCCGGTGTTGTTATTATCTCAGAAAGCCATTTGGCAATTCATACATGGCCAGAATTAGGTTATGCCGCTGTTGATTTATTCACTTGCGGTGAAAAATGCGACCCTAAAATTTCTTACGAATTTTTAAAGAGAAAATTTAATTCTAAGAAAGCAACTTTCACCGAATTGAAGCGTGGTATTATTGATGAAGCTACAATGAAGGTTATGGAAAAACCTTTTGAAATCATGCAGCAGTCTATTGACTAATATAAGTTTTAAATCATAAAAAGCCGGGAATTATAATTCCCGGCTTTTTTGTTTATTTAATGTTTGCCAAAAAACTTATTATCTTTGTTTGTATACTTTATCTGTATAGTTTTCAATATTAGGCGTATCAATTTCAAAGATATGAACTCTTGAAGGTCCGATATCAACTCTTAACTCGTCTTTTGCTGCCTGGAAAATACTTTCATGCCCGTATGACGGCAATAAGTTTTCTAATTTTTGGTCAGGTTTAAGGGTTGGTATTTTAATTTTACATGCAACTGCTCTGTTAACGTTTTTATTAGCAATAGTCAACAGAGTTTTACCCTGATAATGTCTTGCATATGCTATAATCTGATCGTTTTTATCTAATTCTTTATCTAATTCAATCAGTGTTCCTTTTGGTCCTACAATTTCTGAATATTTATCACGTAAAGCATGACAATCTCTTATAAATGGTCTGATAGTGGTATCTTCTCCGCCAGGTTTACGAGAAAGGTTGAATAAATCCATTTTACCATAGTGGATATCCATTTTGTTATTATCTGTCATTGTTTCATCATTTTCACTGTTAGCAAAATTTCTCGTATAGTAATCTCCTGTTTGGAAACCGTCAACTGCATACATATTGGTCATTGGCATAGTAGCTTCCAATCCCATAATCATTTTGCAATATTCAGCCCCGCCGTGAAACATTGGTGATAAGTCATCATGAGAAGCAAATGATGCAATAGCGGATTTGCCCTGATCTACACGGTATGTTAAATCAAGATTTTCCTTCATATAATCGATAAATTCCGAAGCCGTACGCCATTCGCTGAACAAGTGGTATTGCCCGTAGAAGGAGTCAAATCCGGCACGCAAACTATCGTCAGGTCGGTCTGCCGGCATGTTAATCATAGGTGAAGCATCTTCGTGAGTATATGTTTCTGCAAGCCAAGCAAATTCAGGATCCCTCATTCTTGAGTATTTTATTAATACATCCCAAAATTCTACCGGTTTCGCTCTTGCAACATCGGCTCTGATGCCGTCTACTCCTAAATCAATACACATATCAACAT